>ERZ827150.672-NODE-672-length-48527-cov-4.273292_pt1 | contig 48527 bp, 37 predicted proteins | sample MGYA00519779_ERZ827150 | MGnify/ENA primary metagenome ERZ827150 (study PRJEB31778, sample SAMEA3449267) | human gut metagenome | biome: human gut; feature: human-associated habitat; material: faeces | place: United Kingdom | collected 2010/2012 ...
AAGGAGTTCTATAAGGGTAAATCCCCTCCCTGTTGTGCGGCGGACCGATTTTTGACGGATATTCCGGTTGTGTTTCATGCTGTACATACTGTTTCTCCTTTTGTATAAGTGGTTTATTTGAATTCAATTTCTGCGATCTGGAAACCGTCTTTTCCATTGACGGCTTTCCGGAATGTGAGACGGTAGAACCGGTAGCTTCCGGGTGCGGCGATCCTGAATTCTTTTTCCAGCAGCCGGGTTTCGAATTTTACGTTGCTTTCCTCCGCGATCTTCACGAAATCTTTTCCGTTCCGGCTGCCTTCGACGATCCACGATTCCGGATCGCGACCGGGGTAGTCGTTGGCGCTGGTCAGGCGGTAAAGGGTGCAAATCCGGGATTCCGGGAGTTCCAGCTGCCAGGAAAGCCCTTTGCTGTACGGGGTGAACCATTTGGTGCGTTTGTTGCGGTCCAGTGTTTTTGTGATGTTCTCATTCTTTTTTCCCATGTGGCCGGAGGGCGAGGAGACCGTCGGAACCGTTGCTTTGCCTTGCCGTTCCCGGACTTCGTCGTCGCTGAATGCGATTTCCGCAATCTGGAAGCCGCTGCTGCCATGATTTTCCAGAAAGCGGATCCGGTAAAACCGATAATTGCCGGGATCGTTGATCGGGAAGAAACGGGTGGCATAACGCAGCTGGGATGGATAATTGACCACCTCGGAGACTTTTACGAATTTTTTTCCGTCTTCGCTTGCCTCCACGATCCATGATTTCGGATCGCGCGACGGCTCGTCGTTGGCATAGACGAACGAATAGGATTGCAGGAAACGGGGACCCGGAAGTTCCAGCTGCCAGGAGAGGCCGCGGCTGAACTTGCTGTACCATTTGCTGTAATAGCTGTTGTCCGCGCTTTTGGCTATGGTCTCTCCGTGCGCACCCTCTCCGTGACCGGACGGCGAGGTGATGACGGCACCCGGAAGTGCGGAGGTTCCCAGCGCCGTCATAAGGATGAGCAATGATGGTTTCATTCAGTGATTTCTCCTTTTTATTCAGAATTCTGTTCAGAAATATTTCATAGCATCCACGATCGGGTCGCCGCCTTGCAGACCTTCGGTTTTGGAAAAGTCGGAATTTTCGAGAACCGAAGCTTTTTCTTCCGGCGGAGTGAAGACCGTGATTCCCGCAGCTTCTTCACGCTCCGCCTGTTCGAGCAGCTCTTTCGTGATATAAAGCGACTGTTTCAGGTCGGCGGCGGAAAGTTTTTCAGTATTGCGGCGGGCAAGCCAGTTCATTGCATTGAGGAAAAATTGTGCATCGTCACCGCGGTTGATGTGCAGAGGACGGACAAACCAGTAGTCGGACATATAGATCACGCGTCCTTTCCCATACTCGAATGCGACTGCGACCGGACGACCCGGATACGAGGGATCGTCTTTCGGCGCACGCAGCAGGACTTTGGCATTTTTCGGAATACGGGTAAGAATTCCGGCGTTGGCGGTCACAAACTCTTTGACGTGTTCCGTGACCGGATGACCGGGAACGATTTCGCACCGCACGTTCAGGCAGTCCTCTTCCGGCAGATTCGGTTTCCTGTTGTAGAGCGCGGCTGGAATATATCCCTGTTCCAAGCCGAAAGCGCGCATGATCTTTCTGTTGGAGGGCAGAACGTGATACGTCAGCGCTCCGCTTCCCATCATCATCAGTCCGCCGCCATTGCGGACGAATTCAAGCAGATCGTCGGGATTCCGGCATTCCAGGCGGGGATGGGAATACATGACGACATCGACATTCCTGAACCGGGAGTCTTCCGGCAGGTGCTCGATATTGAATCCGTTGTCCGCAACCAGCTGAAGAGCGGTCGGGAATGTGCCGTGAGTCGGATTCATCACATCCAGCGGCGTGAAGCCGATTTTCGGTCCGCCCGCAATTTCCGGCGGTTTTACCCACAATCTGTTCAACATTGCCAGACGGGTCGGGGCGATCCCTTTGAATTCCCGCGGAGCAAGTCCGGCGGGTTCCAGCAGGATGACGACCGGCGAGAACTGACCGAGCCGCATCGGGATTCCCGCGTTCAATTCCTCCGCCGTCCAGAATTCCCTGCCGGAGGGAGCGGGAATTGTCCGGGCGTTTTCCACGTTGCGCATGCGGAAGTTCCCTTTTGCAAGTCCGGGAATATGGAGCTTTGCCGAGCCGGAAACATCGTAGTTGAGTGCATAGACAAGGCGGCTTCCGTTTTTCGCCGTCCAGCATTTCAGATCGACAAATTCCGGCAGGAAGCTTTTGCCTGCAGGAGCAAGACGCAGAAAACGGCGGAGTTTCACCTCGTCTCCGAGTCCGGTCAACAGTTTTTCGAGAACTTTGTAATCGAAATTGGCTCCGACGACGTAGACCTTTCCTTTGCCGTGACGGTTGACAGTGACGGCGGGGCGTCCGTCTGCATAATTCAAATAAGGTTTGGCGCTTCCCGGTATCAGCTCGCGACCGAATGTCTTGTCAAGATGCCGCTGCTTCAGTCTGCCTTTTCCGAAACCCGGCAGATCATATTCAGGATTCCTGATTTTCCTGCCGAATGTTACGCCGGTCAGAACGGAAGGATCGAATGCCGCGTGGGTTTCGTCGTTGATTGTGAATGAGTCGTAGTTGGTCACAAGCACGCCGCCGTTTTCGACAAACCTGCACAGGGTTTTCCAGCTTTCCGGAGAGAAGCGCAGGTGATTGGGGGCAACCAGCAGTTTCAGACCGGTTCCGGCATTTTTCCGGAGCACTTCCGGAAGCATTACCGCCGGGGAGTTGCCGTGGAAGACAAACGGAGTGTACCACGGAAGAATATTGATGGTTGCAGGGCCCTCAAGCCGCTCCATGTAATCCTTGTGCAGAACGGTGTGCATGGATTCATAGGGATAGAGCATTGCAACTTCCGGGACGGGCTGATTTTCCTTGAGATAGATAAGGTCTGCGACGTTTTCGATTTCCCGTTTGATCAGCGGCAGGGAGCGTGCCGCCATCGTATGCTGGGGCGGATTGTAGGAGAGCATGAGGCCGTTCATGGCGCCGTGCGCCATCTGGCTCCAGTAATAGGTCCGGAAATGGCGCGGTTCAAATGCCGCGGCTTTGTCCGGGATCAGCCGTGCGCCGTTGACTGCAATGAATCCGCGGATTCCGCCGTAATACATGCCGTTGTGGAAATAGCGGTTTACGATACGGATTGCGATGGAATTTTCCGCTTTCACAAACGGCGTGATGTCGAACGTGAACGGAGTGTTGAAACCCGTCACACTGCCTGCCGGTTTGCCGTTGATGTAGATTTCCCCGGAATCGGCGAGAGCTTTTCCGTTGAGATAAACTTTGTTTTCAAGTTGTGCGGGGGAGAGCCTGAACTCTTTGCGGTAGAGTCCGACCTGACAGTTGACATAGCCGTTCTTTCCCCACATATCCGGAACGCGGACAGCTCCCCAGTTTTCCGTGGAACAGTGTTCGGCATTCCAGTTTTCCGGAGCCGCGGCGGTTGCGTCGAAAAATTTCCAGCCGGATGTCATGGCTGCAAAGTCGTTTGCCCGCAGATCGTCTTCCGAGACGCCGCGGGAGATGATGGTGAGCGGGGCTTCGGCGTTGTAGACCGGACGGTTCGGATTGAATCCGCGGACAAGATCGCCGACGAAACCGGTGCGGATCATTTTTGCCGCGTAGGGGTAACTGCGGTAGTTGCCGCTTTCGATCAGCCCCGTGCCGATTTCGTGGGAATAAAAGTCGGAAACGGATGTCATGGCTTTGGTTCCGACACCGCTGCCCGTGTGGTCCATCCACCACGCCATTTCCGATTGCAGAGTCGAGAAGACTTTCGGATCGGGATCATAAGAGCGCATGATCGGCATGAGCTTCTGAACCGCTTCCGCACAGCGGGCTTCCTGAAATTTCTGCCATTCGACCATCAGAGCCGGATATTTTGTGCATTCTTCCAGGTAAAATTTTTCACGGGCGATGTTTTTTGTCCCATGATCGGAGAGATAACCGGGGGCATCGACATCGTCAAACGAGGCGAACCGGGAATTCCAGGCCTTGTTCAGTGCCTGAATGGTTCTGTATTTGTTTCTCATGGAATCGCGGAAGGCGTTGCGGCTGATCGCATGAGTGTTGTCGTAGCTCATTTCGTTGAACAGTTCGTAACAGAATATCGGATAGTTCTGTGTATAGCGCATCCAGGTTTTGTAAAGTTCCCGGTACAGCGGAACTCCGAGCGGATGGTATGGATCAAATGCGACAAAATGCCCACCGCCGGAGGCATCTTTGAAATTCGGATCGTCGGTAAGATGGTTGATTTTCGCCGCTTTGTGTTCCTGCCAGAAATTGACTTTATTGGAGAGGAAACGGTTTATCATCGCTTCGAACCACGGATTGGGCGCCAGCTGCAGGCGCTTCACGCCGTCCGCGCCTTTTTTCAGTCCGTAACAGGTGAAGATGAATTCGGGATTGTAGGTGCAGACGTCGACGCTGAACAGGCGGAACCGCCAGACCGGAGCTTCCATGTCAAGCTGCCATCCGCCGGAGACAAATGTCGGCTTTCCGTTGCGGAGAAACATGTTGTCCTGAATCGTAAAGTTTTGAATGCCCGGATAAAGATGATGCTTTTTCTCCCGTGGCGGCATTTTGACTTCGATGATCAGATCTTCCGCAAACAGGGCTGCCGCAGTGCAGACCAATGTTGCGGCAAGCAGAAACGGCCGGCAGTTTTTCATAATCTTGTCCTTTCAGTCTTTATCGTTTGTTTAATAACCTTCCGCCACTGTGCGGGTCCGTGTCGAACAGCGCACGAGCAGAGATGGCTGGATGATTCTTTGAATGGCGGAATGGCGCGGCATTCTTCTTTGGGACAGCAGAATATCAATGGCGGAAACGATTTGTTCCCGGAACGGTTGACGCACGACCGTGAGAGGAAGACGGAGAGCCTTTGAAACCCATGGAAAATCGTCCCACATGATGACGGAAATGTCTTCCGGCACCCGGAGCGAATGTTTGCGGAGAGCCATGACGACGCTGTAAGCGCATCCGTCTGTACCGAGCAGCAAGCCGTCGAATGCCGTTTTACGCGCCAGCATTCTGTTGATGATCCGTTCCGCATCCGCGCAATCATCTTTTGTGACGGGGAGGATGAAATTTTCCAGAGCGGCGGGTCTTCCGAATTCGAGCAGGGCTTTTTGAAATCCTCTGATCCGGTCGGAATACTGAGGGGAATCTTTCGGCAGCATGAAAAAGACATGCCGGCAGCCGATCGCCAGCAGATGGCATGCCGCCAGATAAGCGCCCTTGGCATTGTCGATGGCGACATAGGAGTGGATGTGTTTCTGTATTTCGTTCTGGAGCAGAACGAACGGAAGCCCGACCGTGCTCAGAATTTCGATTTCGTCTTCCGAAAGATTCCGGGCGGCAATGAAACCGTTGTAATCATGCAGGGATTGTCCGCGGTTCCGCAGAGAGATCACAATATCCTCTTTTCCGGCAACGGGAATGACGCTGATCGTGAACGGCTGTTTCCGTCCGGCGGAGATCATGCCGTACAGCAGTTCCGAGAGCCAGGGGTCGTTATAAAGTTCATCTTCCTCTGCGTCCAGAATCAGGCCGACACGGAAATCGTTTGAGGCAATGGTATCAATGCCGTTTACGAATGTTCCGTTTCCCTGAATCCGCCGGATGACCTGTTTTTTTCCGAGTTTTTCCAATGCGCTGCGGACGGTGATTCTGGAACAGGCGTATTGATCCGCCAGTTCCCGTTCGCTGGGAAGGCGCGTTCCCGCCGGGAGCAGTCCGTTGCGGATTTCCTCCAGCAGTGAGTGATAAACGATTTCGTTTTTATTTTTGCTGACAGATTCGATATCCATACGTTTTTCAATCCTGAACAATAGGTTTCTGTAATTAATTATACTATAAAACCGTTTTTTTGTCAACGACTCATGTCTGGAAAATTAAATAAAAATAAGATGATATATAACCATTATATGACCATTGATAACAGGAAGCCGTATTGTTGACAGAATTGGTTTATCCGGAGGAAATTTAAAAAGGACAGGCGGCTTTCCCGGAACCCGGGAAAGCCGCCTGTGTGCTGTATGCAAAAGTTGTTACAGGCAAAAGTAACGGATTGAGATGTAGATCGACGAGGCGATCAGCGCGCAAACCGTAACCGGAACACCATAGGTCGCAAACAGCTTGAAATTGACCTTATGTCCGGATTGCTGGGCGAGCCCGGCGACCACAAGATTGGCGGCGGCTCCGTAGAGCGTGAAGTTACCGCCGAGGCAGAGCGCAAGGGCAACACCCCACCACAGCAGATGCCGGAGAGGGACCGACGCCTGGAATTCCGGCAGAGTTTTCAGGAACGCCACGATGATTGTTACCGCAACAGCGGTGAATGAGACGTTGTTGATCATTGCCACTGCGAGACCGCAGATCCACATGAGCGTCAGAATGATCGCCAGCGGATGCCAGTTCGCCGTGAACTGGAGATAGCTGCCGACTTTCGTCATTACGCCCGCATAGTCCGCTCCTTCCACGATGATGAAGAGTCCGAGGAAGAAGAACAGGGTTCCCCATTCGATCTTCTCCAACATCTGATCGACGTTCACTTTGCAGACTGCAAGGCATACCGCTGCGCCGGTCATCGCCACGACCGACGGCTGAATTCCGAATACGCCATGCACAAGGAAGCCGCAGATAGTCAAAATCATGATTGTGCCCGCTTTCTTGAGCGTGGAGGAGTCCGTGATCGACTGACTTTCATCCATTTCCATAATGCGCGCCCGCTGTTCCACCGTCACCGACATTTTTTTCCCGTAGTAGAGGAAGAGGACGAGACAGTAGGCAATCAGGAGCAGCAGAATGAACGGAGCAAGATTGATGAGAAACGCCATGAAGTTGAGTCCGACCATGGAGCCGATAATCAGGTTCGGCGGGTCACCGATCAGAGTCGCCGTGCCGCCGATGTTCGACGCCAGAGTTTCCGCCATGATGAACGGAACCGGCGAAACTTTCATCTGAGACGCCACGACGAATGTCACCGGAACCACCAGCAGAACTGTGGTTACGTTGTCGAGAAATGCGGACAGGAACGCGGTTGCCATGACAAGCAGGATCATGGTGCGCGCCGGATAGCCGCGCGCGAGTTTTACCGCTTTGATTGCGATGTACTGGAAGAGTCCGGTTTTGCTCAGGATGTTGACCAGCACCATCATTCCGGCGAGCGTGAAGATCACGTCGAAGTTGACATATTTGGAATAGTTGTCAAGTGAGTTGTACTTTTTTGCTGCTTTTTGAAGTTCCGGGTCCTGAGTGGCTGCAGCCGGAGCGGCAGTTTGCTGTTTGAGCTTGAGTTCCGCTTTTTCCGGAGTTCCCGTCTGTGCGGAAACCGCCTGCTGAACTGCGGCGGGGAGTTGTTTTTCCGGAGCCGGAGCTTCATGCCCGGCAGGGAGAACGAACAGGAGCATCAGCGCGGAACCAACGAGCACGCAAGCTGTTTTGTGGATTTTTTCCGTTGCGATTGCAACGAAAGTGATAATGAAAATTGCCGCAGCCGCCCAGAATTTGAACGCCGACGGGGCTTCCGCAACGGTCGCGAGCATGGGAGTAGTCAGAGAAAACAAAGTCAACATTAGAAATCAGCCTCGAAGTACATTGGTTACGAGTTCGATGTAGGTGATTACACCAAGCAGTTTACGGTCTTTCCCGACCACCATCAGAGAGGGCAGGGCGTTTTTGACGATATTCACCGTCAGCTGGAACAGCGGAACATCCGGCGCCACTGTGTAACGCAGTTCGGTCATAACGTCTTTCACCAGAAGTTTCCGCTCTTCTTTGAGCAGGGCTTCAAATGGTTCAAACTGATTGATGAACGTCAGGTTTTCCAGCATCATGATATATTCCGGGATCGCCCGGCGGATAATATCTTCACAGGAAATGATTCCCTGAATGACGCCGTTGTCATCCACCACCGGGATTTCCCGGCGTTTCTCTTCGGCAAGAATGTCGAGAGCGGAACAGAGAGTATCTTCCGGCTTGACGACTCGCGGATTTTTGAGCATGACGTCTTCCGCGGTCAGTGTGTGCTTGACTTCGACTTTCTCCGCATTCAGGGTGTTGATGAACCCCTGCGGAGTCTGGGAGGAAACCAGTTTGTCCATGCCGTCCGGATGAGTCAACAGGTATTTGGAGAACGCGGCAAGCGCTTTCAAATAGATGACGGAAGTCGTTTCCGAGATCGTGCAGCAGATGATGAGACGGGTCTCCGCCTTGTCATTTTCCTGCAGTTTCACCGGAGTTTTCAGAATGCCGATACCGATATCGAGATCCTGCAGCTCGGCGTGACGCATGTGGGGAAATGCAAGACCGGTATCATAGGTGATGCCGTGCGCCTCTTCCCGTTCGATCATCTCCCGTGCGGCGACCGCCGGGGAGAGCGGGAGTCGGACGACCCGTGACATTTTGGTCAGGAGGTTTGTGTAGAGCTCGGAGCGGTTGGACCCTTCGAGATTGAAAAAGATCAGGTTTTGATTCAAAAGCGATGAAAGCTTCATCTCCTTCTCCTTACATATTTTGTGTTTGCTCAGTCCCGCCGTTTTGCGGCGGTTGATTCCGTTTATGAATGACCCGATTTCGGTTCCGTTTTCTGGGGGGAAAGCGGCGGATGGGGAAGATCCGCCGGAAAACGGAAGGCAAAACAGAGGCCCGTTATTTTTCCGTATGCCGCCTCAGCGCAGTCCGACGCGCTTGCGGACGGTGTCCATGGTCCGGCTTGCTTCGGCACGGGCACGTTCGCCGCCGGCTTTGAGGATCGCATGAACGTAATCCATGTTTGCCAGAAGCTCCTCGCGGCGTTTGCGCATCGGGGCGAAAAACTCCAGATAGGCTTCAAACAGCGCCTGTTTGGCATGCCCGTAGCCGTAGCCGCCCGCAAGATACTTCGCACGCATTTCCTCCTGCTGAGCAGGGGAGGCGAACAGTTTATAAAGCTGGAAGATCGAACAGGTGTCGGGATCTTTCGGCTCGTCCATGCCTTTGGAGTCGGTCTTGATCGACATGAATTTTTTCCGCATGGGCTTTTCTTCACCGAAAATTTCGATCGTGTTGTTGTAGCTTTTGGACATTTTCTGTCCGTCGAGTCCGGGGATCACGGCAACGCTGCTGCTGATTTTCTCTTCGGGAATGGTGAACGTGTCGCCGTAAGTCTGATTGAATTTGATCCCGATGTCGCGGGTCATTTCCAAGTGCTGTTTCTGATCCTTGCCGACCGGAACGAGATCCGACTGGTAAATCAGGATGTCGGACGCCATCAGGACCGGATAGGAGAAGAGGCCGTTGTTGGGCTGGAAACCCTTGGCGACCTTGTCTTTGTAACTGTGGGCGCGTTCCAGGAAACCGAGTCCGGTGAGACAGTTGAGGATCCAGGTAAGTTCGCAGACTTCCGGCACATCGGACTGGCGGAAAAACACGGTTTTCTCCGGGTCGATCCCGCAGGCGAGAAAATCGACTGCAAGGCGTTCGATCCGGTTTTTGAGGTCTTCCGGTTTCGGGTTCGTGGTCATCGAATGATAATCGGCGATGAAGAGGAAACATTCGCCCTCGTTTCCGTTCTGGAGGTCGATACATTGTTTCATCGCTCCGAAATAGTTGCCGATGTGCGGGATGCCCGACGGCTGGATTCCTGTCAGAATGCGTTTCATGACTGATACCTTTCTGTTACTTTGCAAGAGCGATCTTCGTCATGTGCCCGTTGAGGTCCTCTTCCGAGGTCTTCAGCGCGGACGCAGCTTCTCCGGAGACGATGGCGGTTGCGAGTGTTTCATTGGAAATGTAATCGCCGAATGCGGCAACGGCTTCCTGCACGATGGCGTCCTGAGCCTGATAACGGAGCGTGATGCGGTCGGAGACTTCGAGTCCGGCCTCTTTGCGCATGTTCTGTACTTTGCTGACGAATTCGCGGGCGATGCCTTCCAGAATCAGTTCGTGTGTCAGTTCCGTGTCCAGCGCCAGCGTGATGCCGTGTTCGGTCGCGACCGTAACGCCCGGTTTTTCCGCGCGGTTGATGCTGAGGTCCGCCGCCGTGATCGCAATGGAGGTTCCGTCTCCGAGTTCGAGATCGAACGATCCGCCGTGTTCCAGATCGCCGATCTGCGCATGGGTGAGCTTGGCGATGGCTGCCGCCGCGGTTTTCATCTTCGGTCCGAGTTTCGGTCCGAGAGCCTTGAAGTTCGCTTTCGCGGAGAGATCGACAAGGCTGGAATCGGAGTCCTGCACAAGAATCTGCTTGACGTTCAGTTCTTCGGAGATGATGTCGGCGGTTTCGGTGAGCATTGCCCGCACGTCGGGATCCGCCGCCACGAGGATCGCTTTTGCGAGCGGCTGACGGATTTTCAGGTTGCGCTGAGTACGCAGGAAACGGCCGAGAGAGACCGCGTTCATCGTGCTCTCCATCTGTTTTTCGAGCCGGGTGTCGCGGATAGTCACGGCATCCGGATAGTCGCAGAGGTGAACCGATTCCGGCATGTTGTCCGTGCGGAGTGCGCGGTAGATCTCTTCCGTGATGTACGGAATGAACGGGGCGGCGCATTTCGTGAACGTGATCAGCACATAATAAAGCGTCGAATAGGCATCGAGCTTGTCGGTGTCGTTCTGGCTCTTCCAGAAACGGCGGCGGCTGCGGCGGATGTACCAGTTGGTCAGGTCTTCGACGAATTTTTCAAACCGGTTGGCGGCTTTCTGGAGGTGATAGGAATCCATCGCCTCGCGGATTTCCGTGACCATGTCGGAGAGGGAGGAAAGAATCCAGCGGTCCAGCGGATTGGCGGGATTTTCCGGCGCTTTGAGTTCGCCTTCCGGCGGTTCCCAGTTGTCGACGTTCGCATAGGTCGTGAAGAAACTGTATGCGTTCCAGATCGGAAGCATGACGCCGCGCAGAACCTCTTTGATCCCTTCTTCGGAGAATTTGAGGTCCTCGGCGCGCACGACGGGGGATCCGAGCAGGAACAGACGCAGCGCATCGGCTCCGTAGGTGTCGATGACATCGCTCGGATCGGGATAGTTCTTTTTGCGCTTGGACATCTTCTGTCCGTCTTCCGCCAGAATCAGACCGTTGACGATGACGTTTTTCGCCGGGGGCTCGCCGAAAAGCGCGGAGGAAAGAACAACGAGCGTGTAGAACCAGCCGCGGGTCTGATCGAGTCCTTCCGCGATGAAGTCGGCGGGGAAGTTCTGTTCAAAGTGTTCCTTGTTGTCAAACGGATAATGCTTCTGTGCGTACGGCATGGAGCCGCTTTCAAACCAGCAGTCGAGAACTTCGGGAACGCGGGTGAGAACGGCGCCCGATTTGGATTTGATCGTGAGTTTGTCCACAAAGTGCTTGTGAATATCGTCGACTTTCTGGCCGGTGAGCTCTTCCAGTTCTGCAACGGAACCGACGCAGACCGCTTCTCCGGTCTCCTTGTTGCGCCAGATCGGCAGAGGACAGCCCCAGTAGCGGTTGCGGCTGATCGCCCAGTCACGCGCATTTTCAAGCCATTTTCCGAAACGGCCTTCCTTGATGTGTTCCGGAACCCAGGACATCTGCGCATTGGAATTGAGCATTTTTTCCTTGATGCGGTCTATGCGGACGAACCAGGTGGAGATGGCTTTGTAGATCAGCGGGGAATCGTCACGCCAGCAATGCGGATAATTGTGCTTGATCGTGCCGCGGTGGACGAGCTTGCCCTCGTCTTTCAGACGCTTGATGATCTCTTTGTCCGCATCTTTGACATAGAGCCCGGCGTAATCGGGAATCTCTTTTGTAAATTTGCACTCTTCATCCAGCGGGCAGACTTCGGGAATACCGTTCGCTTTTCCGGCGATGGCGTCATCTTCACCGAATCCCGGCGCGATGTGAACGATTCCGGTACCGTCTTCGGTGCTGACGTAGTCGGCATTGATCATGCGGAATGCGCCTTCGGCTTTCTTGCCGGTGAAATAGGGGAAGAGCGGTTCGTAACTCATGCCCGCAAGGTCTTTTCCCTTGCAGCGTTCCACGACGGGCGGGACGTCCTTTTTGTAATAGGCGCCCAGACGCGATTCCGCAAGGATGTAGAATGTACCGTTGTCGTTGACCTTGACGTAGTCGATGTCGGGACCGGATGCAAGCGCCATGTTGGAGGGCAGGGTCCACGGCGTGGTGGTCCATGCGAGGAAATAGGCGTTCTCCTGTCCGTCGATTTTGAAACGGATTGTGATTGCCGGATCGTCGACTTCCATATAGCCCTGATTGGCTTCAAAGTTGGAGAGCGGCGTGGCGCAGCGTGAGCAGTACGGGAGGATTTTGTGTCCTTCGTAGATCAGCCCCTGATCCCAGAGCTGTTTGAAGACCCACCAGATGGATTCCATGTAATCGCGGTCCATGGTGCGGTAGCCGTTTTTGAAATCGACCCAGCGGCCCATGCGTTTGACGATCTGCTCCCATTCTTTGGTATAGCGCAGAACGATGCCCCGGCAGGCTTCGTTGAACTTGTCGATTCCGTATGTTTCGATTTCGCGCTTTCCGGAGAGATTGAGCATTTTCTCCATTTCGTATTCGACGGGCAGACCGTGACAGTCCCAGCCGAATCCGCGTTCGCAGAATTTGCCGCGCATGGTCTGATAACGGGGAACGACGTCTTTAATGGTTCCTGCGAGGAGGTGGCCGTAGTGGGGGAGTCCGGTGGCGAACGGAGGCCCGTCGTAGAAAATGAATTCCGGAGCGCCTTTCCGGTTTTCCTTGGATTTTTCAAACGTGTTGTTCTGTTCCCAGAACGCGAGAGTGTCCTGTTCCATCTGCGGGAAATTCGCTTGTCCTGCCGGTTTAAACATGGTCCGATCCTTACGTTTCAGTTAAAATTTACTTTTTCTCCGGTAATATACACCCGTCCGGCGGTTTTTTACAGCCGGAAAGGAGGAAAATGAAGAAAATAATTGTTTTCCATACCGAAAAGGGGCGGAGCGGTGTTGTTTCCGGCGGAGACCGCTGGGAACAGGTTCGTATTTCAAGCCCGGCAGCTGTTTTTTATTCGATTCTTTCCAGTCTCCTGCCGGAACTAAAACGGAAATCCGGTGTCTTTACAATACGGGAATCCGGGAGAACCTTTGCGATGCTGAAACTGGTTGGAATACTGCTTGCCCTTGTTCCGTTGCTGCTGACTGCGGCGGAGCGCTGTGCCGTCTGCCGTAAAACGCTGGCGGGGGAAGTGTTTGAATACAAAGGGAAGATTTATTGTACGATCCGCTGTATGAAAACGGTGCTTCCGAAATGCGCGGTCTGCCGTCAGCCGATCACCGGCGAGTACTCCGTTTTTACGACTCCGGAGGGCGGACGGCGTTCGTTGTGCAGACACTGTTCCCGCCTGACGCGCTGTTTCGCCTGTGATCTGCCCGGACGCACAAAGCAGCTTGCCGACGGACGTTTTATCTGTGATTCCTGCGGAGATCAGGCGATCCGTTCGCCGGAAGAGATGCGGAAACTGCTTGAGGATGTACGCGGGAAACTGGAGCGGATTCTTGGAGATCCGACCGACTGTCCATACCGTTTCCGCTCCGTGAGCTATCCGGAATTGCTGAAAGTTGCCGATCTGCGCACCAGCGATACCGCACTTGAGCTCGGACTCTGCCGCGCGCAGTTTACGGAACAGCGCAGCGGCGGTCGCCGCGAGATCGTGAAGATCGAATGCGAGATTCTGATGCTGAGTCATCTGCCACGCTGGCGTTTCATTGAGATTGCCGCCCATGAGCTGGCACATCACTGGCAGTTTCATTATGCTCCGTATCTGCGGAACCGCGTCCTGCAGGAAGGATTCGCGGAATATGCCTCGTTTCTTGTCAACCGGGAGTATGGACAGCAGCGGCTGAACCGGCGTCTGGAAAAGCGGAACGATCCGGTATACGGTGCCGGGTTCCGCCGCATTCGTGCAGTCGCAGACCGGGAGGGGATCGCCGGAGTGAAACGGCTTCTCCGTGATGCCCAGTCCGTCAAAGATGCTCCGCCTGTGCGATGAAGGTCTCCTGTGCTTCTCTGTCCAGATCGTTGAAGCGGACGTTCCAGCCGCAGACGCGTACCTGAAGCGTATCGTAGCGTTCCGGGTGCGCCTGTGCATCGCGAAGTACCGAACTGTCGAAGATATTGAATTGAAGCCCGCTTCCGCCGCGGCGGATGAATGTGCGGATGAGGCTGCACAGAATGTCCAGCCCTTCTCCGCCCTGCACGGAAGTCGGATGGATCATCAGGTCCAGACACGTTCCGCACGGCCAGTTAGTCATATCCACTTTGAGAACGGAGTTCATCAGCGCGGTGACGCCATGTTTGTCCATGGAAATGCAGGCGTCCATGTTTTTCGCCATCGGTTCTCCTGCGCGTCGTCCGGAGGGCAGAGCTCCGATGAGTTTTCCCTTTTCCACGACGAGCTGCCCGTAGAGGGATGGTGTGATCGTGCCGCCGCGTCCATTGGGGAGGGCATTGAGGATCCCGGCGGCGGACCGGACCACTTCCAGCGCGATTTGATCCGCTTCCGGATTGTTGTTTCCCCATTTCGGACACTGGGTCCGAGCGCGGAAATTCAGTTTTTCAAATCCGTTCCAGTTTGCCGCGAGCGCCTGTTTCAGCTCCGGCAGCGTGCAGAAACGGTCCTGATAAACGAGTTTCCGGATTGCTGCGAGAGAATCCACGCAGTCGGCGAGGTATGAGGCAACGCATCCCGTGGTGTTGTATTTCGCTCCGCCCTCGGAGATGTCTTTTCCAGATTCCACACATTCGGCAAATGTGACGGAGAGCAGAGGGACCGGATTGACATCGTGCCAGATTTTTTCACAACGTGACTGCATCCGCGCCATCTCTTCCGCAGTCGTCCGCAGGTCGGCGAGAAACGCTGTCATGAGCTCTTTAAACGTGTGGAAAGCAGGTCCGGAACGGAGCGTGTGCAGCAGAATGCAGGGGAAATAGAGATGAGTCGCGCCGGAGAGAGAGATCTCCTTGCCGAGCACGGCGGGTTCATAACAGCCTATTGGGATTGCATTCTGCGCGTCTTCCGGCGTGCGTCCGGCTTTGATGAGGCTTTGTACGATCATATCGTAATTGAGAAAAACAATGGAGGTGCGTCCGTCGCGGATACAGCGGACACAGAGGTTCAGAAAATCATCCGGGGTATCGTTCTTCATGAAAACGGACAGCTTTGGGTCAACCGTGTTCATTTCGTAATAACATTCCATTCCGAGCCGGGAGAGTTCGTTGATGTCGGGACCGAAACAGAAGTTTTTGCCGAACCGTTTTCCCTGATATTTTGCGTAGAAGCGGATCCAGTAGTGTTTCAGCAGTTCTTTTGCCTCTTCCCGCGTAAGGAGTCCGGCATCAAGGTCGTGACGGTAGAAGCGCAGAAAGTCACGGTCGAACCGCCCCATTGTGCGGATCTCCTCCATGCCGTTTTCAATCATTTCGTGGAGCAGATAGGTCAGCTGAAATGCCTCGTGAAGCGTTTCCGGCGGGCGCTGTGCCAGAACGGTGAGCGTTGGAAGATTCGATGCTGAACCGAGCCGTTCCGCCAGAGCCGCGACGCCGTCGCAAACCATGGCGCATGCCCGGTGAAACGGCGTGTTTCCTGCTGCTGCAACACGGGCGCGGAGTCCGGGCAGTCCCAGCTCCAGGACCGCGGTCCAGTCGGGGGAAACATGGCTCATATCGACCATGCAGCCGAAGCCGCGGTCATAGTCGTTGATGTTGAACCATCCGTTCCACCCGCCGAATTCTTTTTCCCATGCGGATTTGCCGTGTTCCACACGGAGTTCGTTGAAGAGTCCGCCATGATTTACGAGACCGGCGAATGCATGATCTGGTTCCGGGAGTATTTGTGCGCGGGTGCATATCAGATGCATCAGATATGCGTGGGTGAGGATGAACGGTTCTTCCGGATTTTCTTTCCGGTGGCGGCGGAAGAGTTCCCGCAGCTGCTCCGGCGGAAGACCTGAGGCGGGATCGAATGTGCAGGTCTCGTGAAGCGTTTCAAGCTCCCGGCGTGTTTCATTAAATTTTTTCATGTCCGGTTCTCCTTTGGATTTGCTTTTCTTTGAATAATATAGTATGGTACCGAAGAAAAATGAATATACGAAAAAGAGAAAAGTTTATAACTTTATGATGGAATTGAAAAATCGTCCCGGAATCGTGCGGCTTGCGGAAAGTATGCGGATGGAGATGTTTCATTTCGCCGCCGGGGTTTATCCGGTGCGCCCGTGGACGGCGACCATGCGTCCGGTGAACCGTCTGTTTCTGGTGAAGACGAATCCTGACGGAGTGGAGAATTGGATAGAGGATTGCAACGGACGCTGTGTATTGGAATCCGGCTGTGCGTATCTGATTCCCGCATTTCATTCGACCCGCTGGATACTGACGGAGCATTTACAGTTTATTTCGATTCATTTCCGGCTGGAGGGAAATTCCGGTGTGGATCTGTTTTCTGCCTCGAAACGGATTTTCCCGCTCCGGGATTCCGGTCTGTTCCGGGAGGCGGAGACGGCATGGCGGGAACCGGATGAGTATGCTTCTGCGGCGGGATTGAAATCCCTGTGTTACCGTCTTTGTTCCGGTCTGTTCCGGTTGTTCTCCGCGGAGGAACGTGATGCGGTGACACGTTACGGCAATTTCCTGCAGGTCGTGGAGTTCGTGGAGAAAAACGGAAATGCGAAAACAGGAGTCGCCGAACTTGCGGAGCTGACCGGGATGCGTCCCGATGTCTTTTCCCGTAAATTCTCTTCCGAGACCGGCATTACTCCGAAAAATTTTCTCAACCGCGTGCTGATCCGCAAAGCAGGGGAACTTCTTCTCCGCCGGAAGACTGCCCGCGAAACAGCTTTCCTGCTTGGCTTCAACAACGAATATTATTTTTCCCGTTTTTTCAAAAAAATGACCGGTCTTTCGCCCGGAAACTACCGGAAAATGCACGAAGAGTGAAACAGGGCATGCACGTTGTTCCGTGAGCATGCCCCGTTTCCCTCCTGCCGGGAGGAAAATGCGTCAGTTCGGGAAACTGACGGCTTTTTTCCCTTCGTAGAATGCGCAGAGATTCAGCTTGATGACATCGGGCTTGTTGTTGAAGCAATCGATGATCGCCTCTTCGAACGCCCGGTCGAAATCGAGCTTGTCGGCTCCTTCGAGGTAGCGGTCGATGAGGATCGCGGAGAGAGCACCGAGGATCACCGAGTTTGCGCATTTCAGGCTTCCGAGGCTCAGAGCGATGTCCAGCGCCTTGATTCCGAATACCGGATGCGATTCCGCGATATGTTTCGGAACTTTCATGGTCGAACTGTCGTAAATCAGCACGCCGTTCGGTTTGAGTTCGTGCAGAAACTTGTCGAGCGCGACCTGTGTCATGGCGATCAGCAGATTGCAGTTGTCGTCGATGACGGGCGAACCGATGAGATTGCGGCTCAGGATCACTGCGCAGTTCGCGGAGCCTCCGCGCTGTTCGGGTCCGTACGAGGGGAGCCAGGTAACGTTGAAGTTGCGCAGTTTCCCCATTGTGGCAAGCATGATGCCGAGGCTCAGGATGCCCTGTCCGCCGAATCCGGCGATTTTGATGCGGCGTTCATGTTCAAAAATCTTTGACTGGTTTTTGAAGCCGGATGCCACGCCGATGTTGAGTTTCGGCGGAAAAAGCACCTGCCGGACCGTATCGGGATCGTGAACGGGTGGCGCGAAATAACAGGGCGTCGCAGATTCCGTATTGTCGCGGAGACAGCCGAGCGGGAAGTAGCGGCTCATCTGTTCGTCGATGAACCGGTTGATCGTTTTGGCGTCCATTTTCAGGTTTACGGGGCACGGCGAGAGAATCTCAACGAGCGAAAAACCTTTGCGTTCCTTGAGCAGGCCGACCGCTTTGCGGATTGCCGTGCGCGCCTTCATGATCTTTGCGGTTGAAGTCAGCGCCACGCGTTCGATGTAGACCGGAGCGGCGAGGGCGTTGACCATTTCGCAGACTTTCAGTGGATAACCGTCGGTTTCGATCTGGCGTCCGCAGGGGCTTGTGGCTGTTTTCTGACCGGGAAGCGTGGTGGGCGCCATTTGACCGCCGGTCATGCCGTAGGTCGAATTGTTTACAAAGAACACCGCCATGTTTTCCCCGCGGTTCGCCGCCTGGAGAAACTCGTTCAGGCCGATCGCCGCGAGATCGCCGTCTCCCTGATACGAGATGACAAAATTGTCGGGCAGGGCGCGGACGAGTCCGGTTCCGACTGCCGGGGCGCGTCCGTGCGGAACCGAGATTCCGCCGCAGTTGTAGTAATAATACGAGAACACCGCACAGCCCACCGGCGCGATGATGACGGTTTTCTTCTGAATGTCATGATATTCGATCGCTTCCGCAATGAGCTTGTGAAGAATGCCGTGTCCGCATCCCGGACAGTAGTGCATGTTTTTCTTGATCGGGCCGGGACGGCGCGTGAAGGTGTCGAAAAATACTTTGGACTTTCCGAATTTGATTTTCTCTTCGCTCATTTCAGCACGCTCCTTTCAGAATCGCAACGGCTTTTTCACAGATCTCGCGGACCGACGGGATGTTGCCGCCCATACGGTATGCGAGATGAACGGGACGGCGGCATTCGATGGAGAGTTTCACGTCTTCGATCATCTGACCGGGGCTGAGCTCCACGCACAGGAAGTTTTTCACGGTTCCCGCATTCACGAGTTTGTTCAGAGCCCGTTCGGGGAACGGGAAAACCATCTTCGGACGAAGAAGCCCGGCTTTGTATCCTTCGTTCCGCAGTTCGTGTACCGCGGTGCGTGCGATCCGGGCGGAGATGCCGTAGGCGACGAAAACAAGTTCGGCGTCGTCGGTCATGTATTCCTCCGCGCTCTGCTCGTTTTCCTGGATCAGACGGAATTTTTCCTGAAGAAGATGATTGCGTTGTTCGAGTTCGTCGTTTTCCAGATAGATCGTGGTAAGATAGTTCGCTTCGCCCTTGCTGTTATACTTGCTGACGGTCCATTCCGGATCGAACACATAATCCGTGGGATCGGGCAGGGTGACGGATTCCATCATCTGCCCGATCACGCCGTCGGCGAGGATGTAGGCGGGAGTGCGGTATTTTTCGCACATCGCGAAAGCATTGTAGCCGCAGTCGCACATTTCCTGTACGGAGTCGGGGGTGAAGACAAGACAGCGGTATGCGCCGTGTCCGCCGCCCTTGACGACCTGGAAATAGTCGCTCTGTTCGGGGCTGATGTTACCGAGTCCGGGCCCTCCGCGCATGACGTCAACGATCACGGCGGGCAGTTCAAACGCCGCCAGATAGCTGACCGCTTCCTGTTTGAGGCTGATTCCGAGTCCGGAACTTCCGGTCATGACGCGTTTCCCCGCCGCGCTTGCGCCGATGACCATGTTGATTGCGCTGATTTCCGATTCCGCCTGAAGGAAAGTCCGGTGGAGCATCGGGAAAAGTTTTGCGGAGGAATGGGCAACTTCACTCGCGGGCGTGATCGGATAACCGTAAAAAGCATCGCATCCGGCGAGCAATGCGCCGTAGACGACCGCTTCGTTTCCTTTGAGCAGCAAACGGTTCAGATATGCCATTTTATCACCTCAATTTTCTGATTCCGTGATTTCATAAACGGTGATTGCGCCGGGTTCGGGGCACTGATAGAAACAGGCTCCGCAGCCGATGCATTCATCCTTGACCGGCTGAACGAAGGTATAACCCATTTCGTTCAAATGCTTTCCCATCGCAAGAACCATGCGCGGACACGCCAGCAGGCAGCGTCCGCATCCCTTGCACTCTTCGGGGTTCACTTTGACTTTATAACGTTTCATTCAGCACCTCCCTGAATACGCTGTTAAACCATAACGTTACCGGATGGACAGGATGTCGTCCACGGTGTATTTGGGAACGTGAATCACGTCCTGTTCATCCAGAAAATATTTCGTGGGGTCTCCTGCATGGATCCGCTGAAGCACTGGCGCCTCCGCCGGATAGCCGAGACCGACCAGATAAATTGCGGTCAGCCTGTCGAGCCGGAGCAGTTCATTGACGTTCTGTTTATTGAATGCGCCGATCCAGCAGGCACCGAGTCCCAGATCGACCGCGCGGAACAGAATGCTCTGAATGGCGGCTCCGGCGTCGACCGCCGCGGTGACGGCCGGCGTCTGGTTTCCCTGATCCTCCGCACAAACTGCCAGAAACGCGACGGGGGAAGTTACGCCGAATACCGGGTTGCGGTGCGGACGGACGTGTCCGCCCCAGGCGGTTTGTTCAAAGACCGCTTTGAGCAGCTCCTTTTCCCGGATCAGCACATACCGGAGCGGCTGATTGTTGGCGGCGGACGGAGCGAGCGCCGCGGCGTCGATCAGATCCGTCAGGATGGACAGCGGAATCTCCTGCTGTTTGAACCGTCTGATGCTTCTGCGCTGTTTCAAAATATCGGAGAATTCCATGTTCTGCTCCTGTTTTTTTGTTCAGAGTTGTAGATTGTCGAGTATATCCCAGGGGGAATCGCCGGGCGGAAGTTCATCCGCATTTTCCCGACAGCGGCAGGATTCCGTATTCAGATCCGCGCCGCAGCGGGGGCAGAGCCCCTTGCAGTCTTCCTTACAGTGAAACGCCACCGGAAGGATGAGCAGGAGGTCTTCCCGGATCTCCTCCGAAATGTCCACGATCTGCCCGGCAACGCCTTCATAGAGATGGCAGACGTCCGGCACATCCACGTTGACGCTGAGCGGCTTGAGACAGCGCGCGCATTCTGCCGCGAGCCGGACACGGACCGTTCCGGTGACCAGCAGGTCGTTGCCCGCCATCGTTGCGGTCAGCTCGTAGGAGACCGGACCGTTCGGACGCGGAAACGAATTCGGATCCAATTCCAGAAATCCGCCTTTTTCCTCGCCTTTGAGAATCAGCGGCAGATCGCCGATATGTGTGGTATTGACCCGGATCATTGTTTCTGCCCGAATTTCCGCTTCATCGCTTCCGCGACCACAGGGGGAACGAATGCCGAAACATCGCCGCCGCATTTGGTGATTTCTTTGATGAGGCGCGAACTGACGAACGAGTATTCGGGACTCGGCATCATGAAGAGCGTTTCGCACTTGTCGTTGAGCCCGCGGTTCATCAGCGCCATCTGGAATTCATATTCAAAGTCCGATACGGCACGGAGTCCGCGGATTACGGCGCTTGCATCGAACAGCTCCAGAGAGTGCGCAAGCAGTCCGCTGAACCGGGAGACTTCCAGATTGGGGATGTCGTGACACGCCGACCGGATGAGGTCGATCCGCTCTTCTGTGGTGAACAGCGGATTTTTTTCCGCATTGACAGCGACTGCGATTACGACGCGGTCGAAAATTTTTGCGGCACGCCGTGCCACGTCAATATGTCCGTTTGTGACCGGATCGAAACTTCCGGGATATAAAACCGTTCTCACTGGAACACTTCCTTGCCGGTTTATGCGGGGGTTACCACGTTCAGGGTGGACGATTTGCGCATGCCGTTCACCTTGGTGCGGAAATCCGCCATGTGCGCGGACTGGAGATGTTTCATCAAGTGGTCCATGCTTTCCCAGCCCTCAATGATGGTGACGGTATTTTCACGAACCTCTTTCTGCGCGGAAAGTCCGGACGCGAAATCCACGTTGGGAACGTACATGATGCAGCCTTCTTCCGCGAGCACGTTGGGAACGTTCGCTTTGAGGACTTCGAGGAATTTTTCTTTGCATCCGTCGTTCAATTCCGAGGTGGCAAGTACATAGATCATGGTTTGAGCTCCTTCTTTTGCTTTATTCCGTAATATACACCTTCTTTTGCAAAATATCAATGAAGAGGCGTTAAAAGATCCCGTTCCGTATATAGAAATCAAGGAAAATCAATTTCTGCTGTTGACTTTTCCCATTCCGGGATTATAGTAATTATCAGAATAAATATTATTCAATACAGAATAAAAAGGAGGCTGTTATGAACGAAGAGTTTCTGCTGGGGACATCGACCGCCCGGATGTTGTATCATGACTGCGCGGAACGGCTGCCGGTGATCGACTGGCACAATCATCTTCCGGTGCGGGAATTGACGGAAAACCGGACCGCCGGCGACCTTGCCGAGCTCTGGCTTCTGAACGATCCGTACAAGCACCGCGCCATGCGGATCTGCGGAGTGCCGGAGGAGCTTATTACCGGAAACGCGGGGCATTATGAAAAATTTCTTGCATGGAGCGGAACTCTGCCGAAACTGACCGGAAATCCGCTGTTTGACTGGAGCTCTCTTGACCTCAAACGCGGATTCGGGATCGACCTGCCGCTGAATCCCGCCAATGCGGAAGAAATCTGGAACAGGACAAATGACATGATGCGTCCCGCCCGTGAATGGCTTTCACTGTTCCGGGTGAAATACGCGGCGCCCTGCTGTTCCTTTACGGATGACCCCGCTGTATTTGCCGGTCTGCCGGGCATTGTCCCCTCCTTGCGCGGAGATGAGGTAACGGGGCTTGCCATGGAGTGGATCTGCCGCGCCGGACTGGACAGCGGATCGTTTGCCGGACTCTGCACGGGGCTGGCGGAACGGATCGGGGCGTTTCATCATGCAGGGTGCCGGTTTGCCGATCTTTCACTGGATGACGGGTTCCGTTATGATCCATCCGGAGAGCCGGAACAGCTGTTCCGCGCGTTCCGGGAGGGCGATGACTCCGTACGTCCGAAACTGGTTTCGCATCTGCTCCGTTTTCTCGGCGGGGAATACAGGAATCGCGGCTGGACTCTTCTGCTGCATATCGGGGCGAAACGGGATTCCAGTACACGCCTGCGCCGTCTTGCCGGTCCGGCGGGCGGCTATGCGGGAATCGGCGGAGGATGCGATGTCGCTTCTTTGATCTCTCTGCTGGACGGCATGGAGAGCGGCGGCGGTCTGCCGCGTACCGTTCTGTTTCCGCTGAATCCGTCCGACAATGTCGCGCTGGCGGTTTTGAGCGGATCGTTTCCCGGCGACGGTGTCTGCGGTAACGTTCAGCTCGGCCCCGCGTGGTGGTTCTGCGATCACCGGGAGGGGATGATTGCGGGTTTTGAAGCGATTGCCGCATTCGGGGTGCTGTCGGCGTTTATCGGAATGACGACGGATTCGCGGAGTCTGCTGTCGTTTGTCCGTCATGAATATTTCCGTCGGGTGTTTTGCGGATGGATCGGGGAAAAAGTGGAGCGCGGAGTGTTCCCCGGCGACTTTGACAGTTTGAAAAATCTGGTGGAAGCGGTATGTTGCCGTAACGCCGAAACGATCATAACAAAAGGATGACGTTTTTATGGAAGAGACGTATTTCAGGGATCAGGTGGCGGTGGTGACCGGGGCGGGAGGAACACTCTGTTCGGAAATTGCGGCGGATCTGGCATCCCGCGGCGCAAGAGTCGTGCTGATCGGCAGAACGGATGAGAAACTGCGTGCCGTGGCGGACCGTATTCTGTCTGTGGGCGGACGTTGCATGATCTGTCCGGGGGATGTGACGGATGAAGTCGCGATGACGGCGGTTGAATCGGAGGTTTTCCGTAAGTGGGGCGTATGCCGTTTTCTTGTGAACGGTGCGGGTGGAAACAATATCCGCGCCATGACGGGAAACAGCGCGTATGAGCCATCGGATATTTCCGGGAGTGCGGATGAAAGGCCGCACGGATTTTTTGATCTTGACATGGCGGCGTTTGACGATGTACTGCGGATCAACACGATTGGAACGGTGATCGTCTGCCGGGCGTTCGGGCGGCGCATGGCAGAGGCGGGAAGGGGGGCGATCCTGAACTTTGCTTCGATGAACAGCTACCGTCCGCTTTCCCGTGTTCCGGCGTATGCGATGAGCAAAGCTGCCGTGGTGAATTTCACGCAGTGGCTGGCGGCATATCTTGCACCGGCGGGAATCCGGGTGAACGCGGTTGCGCCGGGATTCTTTGTGAACGAACGCAGCCGGAAATATCTCTGTACACCGGACGGCGGACTTTCCGCGCGCGGCGAGAATGTGCTGCATCACTCTCCGATGGGCAGATTCGGCGAGGCTCAGGATTTGACGGGATGCGTCCGCTGGCTCCTGGATGACCGGAATGCCGCGTTTGTAACCGGTATCACAGTGCCCGTCGATGGCGGTTTTCTTTCTTCAACTGGAATTTAAGGAATGGACCGGGAGGGGTCGGTATGATGAATGTACGGATTTATACGGACCGGGTGGAACGGGAATTGACGAACTTCTGGAACCACATCCATTTTCACCCGACGGATGCGGCGGAGGATCTCTGGGGACAGGAAATTTTGAGTCATGTCGCCAGGGATAAGGTTGCGCAGTATGTGCGTCTGCATACGATGTTCGAGGATATTGTGACCCGCGGAGCGGACGGAAGGCTCCGGTTCGATTACAGCGGGTCGGACCGCCGGATCGACATTATGGTTTCAAAGGGATTCCGTCTGCTGCTCTGTTTTGATTTCATGCCGCCGTGCATGGCGGTCGATCAGTGGAATGTCAGCAATCTCCGTTATAAGAACAAGCGTTACAACCGCAGTGTGCCGACCGATTATGCCGAATGGCGCGAGGTTTGCCGGAATTATACCGCCCATCTGGCGGAGCGGTACGGGATGGATACGGTTTCGGAGTGGCTTTTCCACTGTTGGAACGAACCGGATGCCGGATACTGGGTCAGCCGCCCCGGCAACGACGAATGGGATGCGTCCGGAGCAACAGACAAGCTCGACGAATATCTGAAACTGTATGACCATTTTGCGGAAGGTGTGACGTCCGTTACGGACCGTATCCGGATCGGCGGTCCCTCCTGTGCGGGCAGCGACCGTTTTATCCGCCTGTTTGTGCAGCATGTGGCGCAGACAAAAATCCGGTGCGATTTCATCAGCGTTCACTGTTATTCGCAGGGAATTTATTCGAACCTGCCGAACAAGTCATTCACGTCCCCGGACAATATCATGCAGCGTTTGCGCACGCTTCGCGGCATTCTGGACGGGAACGGTCTGGCGGAAACGCCGATGCTTCTGGACGAGTGGGGAATTTCCGGCGGCGGATTTCTCGGTATCGACCGTGAACCGCGTCATATTTTCCGGGAGAACGAGTATTATTCCGCGTTTTACGCCCGGCTTATCGACCGCGTCATCCACGCTCCGGAATTGAAGCTGGAAAAAATGATGATCTGTCTTTCCGGTCAGGATCATGTGAAGAAGGATTTTGACGGCTACCGCACGTTTTTTACCGCGAACGGCTACAGGAAACCGGTGTACAACGGCTATGCGCTTGCCGCCCGTCTCGGCTCCCGTCTTCTGTTCAGCGAGTCGGAGGATTCCGCCGCGTCTGCCGTCGTGATCCCGACAGCGGACGCGGATGGATCGGTCAGGATCCTGTGCGCAAATTTCGAGGATGATTATTACCGGACGATCGACAATCTGCCGATGGTCCTGCGGCTGAGCGGCATGAACGGCACTTACCGGCTGTGTCATTGGCGGATCGACCGGACGTGCAGCAATTCGTACTCAAAATGGGCGTCTCTGGGATGTCCGCAGCTGCCGTCGATGCTGGAGCGCGACATGATCCGTTCCGCCGGGGAGTTGTCCCGGTATCAGCCGGAGCGAACCGTTACGGCTGACGGAGCGTTTGAGCTGGAGCTGCTGCTGACTCAGAATGCGGTCTCCCTGCTGGAGTTTATTCCGGTTCGGGACCGCTGAATTTGCCGGCCCGGCGTGAATCCGGATTTTCTTTCTGTAAAAAATCCGGATTTTATTTGACTTTTCGGGAAAATTATGATAAACTACTCCTGTATGACATAATCAAAAGAAACAGGAGTGCTATGAAACTTTGCATGATCGGAAAGCGGGGACACGCATACTATGTGTTCGAGAGCATCCGCGAGGTTCCCGGTGTGACGATTCCCTGTATTTCCGGCGGCGGCGATGATCCCGCTCCGCTGCGGGAAATGGCGGAGAAGAACGGTTTTCATCCGGAGGTTCGCGAAGATTGGAAACAGATGCTGGACGAATTTCACCCGGATGTTGTCTGCGTCGACGGTCCGTTTGAGCTTCATGCGGAGATGTGCGCGGAAGCATTGAAACGCAATATTCATGTGTTCTGCGAGAAGCCGGTTGCGCTGACGCTGGAACAGTTGGAACTGGTCCGTTCCGCCCATGCCGCAAGTTCCGCCCGGATCGTTTCCATGGTCGGGCTCCGCTATGAACCGGCGTTTTTGCAGGCGGCGCGGATGGTTCACGCGGGAGCGATCGGCAAACTGAAATCAATCCGGGCGCAGAAATCCTACAAGCTCGGTTCCCGCCCGGAATTCTATAAACATCGTGAGACTTACGGCGGCACGATCCCGTGGGTCGGCAGCCATGCACTGGACTGGATCCTTTATTTTTCGCAGGATACGTTCCAGTCCGTGACGGCAATTCAGTCCGCCGAGGATAATGCCGGGAACGGCGATCTGGAGATCGTTGCGCAATGCCAGTTCCGCATGAAATCCGGTATTCTTGCCTCCGCGGGAATTGATTATCTGCGTCCGCAGAGCGCCCCGACGCACGGGGACGACCGGGTGCGCGCCGCCGGAACGGAAGGCGTGATCGAGGTTCGTGACGGCAGGATCATTCTGATTGATAAAGACGGAAAACGGGAGATCACGCCGGAGGCGCCGGACCGTCGTCTGTTTTCCGACTTTCTGTTGGAGCTTTCCGGCGGACGGCCTGCGCTTGTCAGCGATGACGAAACGTTTGAACTTACCCGCTCCTGTCTGCTTGCACAGCAAGCGGCGGACAGCGGCGAAACGATTTATTTTTAAGGAGTTTTCAAGATGAAGATCAAAGTCGCCCTGATCGGGATTTCCGGCTATGGAAGAGTTCACTTCAACCAGATGAGGCAGCTTGTGGAATGCGGGCTTGCGGAAATCGCGGCGGCAGTCGTCATCAATCCGGATCAGGTGCAGAATGAGCTTGCCGTTCTCCGGGAGATGGGAACCGCGGTCTATTCCTCCACCGATGCGATGTTTGCCGATTTTTCGGGAAAACTGGATCTTGTCTGCATTCCGACCGGCATTGCGTTTCATGAGCCGATGACTGTTCAGGCATTGTCCAACGGTGCCAATGTCCTTGTGGAAAAGCCCGCCGCCGGTTCTACCGTTGCAATCCGCCGCATGATGGAAGCGGAACGGAAATCCGGCAAATTTGTCGCAGTCGGATTTCAGCACATGTATGCCCGCGAGATCCAGTTCATCAAACGTTACCTGATGACCGGACGGCTCGGCAAGGTGAAGAAGATCGTCTGCAAAGGGCTTTGGCCGCGCGACGACCAGTATTATGGACGGAACAACTGGGCGGGCAAAATCGCCGCCGCGGACGGTACGCCGATTCTGGATTCGCCGATCAACAATGCATTCGCGCATTATCTGAATATTCAGCTGTTCCTTGCCGGAGAGACGTTCGGGAATTCCGCCCATGCCGTGGCTGTGGAAGGGGAACTCTACCGTGCCCGCAGGACGATTGAGACGTTCGACACCTGCGCGCTCCGGTTCACCACGGAAAACGGCGTGCTTCTTCAGATCATGCTCACGCACACGGTCGCCCGGAACGGAAGCCCGACCATCCGCGTGGAATGCGAAAACGGAACTGTTTACTGGAAAGTGGATGACAGTTGGAATATCTGCGCCGCCGACGGCTCTCTGCTGTATTCCGGCGTTGTGGAAGCTCCGCACAAGGATATGTTCATGGACATGGTCCGCCGGATCACCGGGGAACAGACGTTCCGCTGTTCGCTGTCCATGGCGTTGGAACATACGCACTGCATCGAACTGATGACCGGAAAGCTGACGCCGCGCGAACTGACCGGATCCGTGACCCGTCTGGAGCCGAACGGGCAGTACGTTCTGGATCGTGTGGAAGAGGTGTTCGACGAGGGATACCGGCGCGGACTTCTTCCGTCCGAACTCGGCGTCGAGTGGAAATGACAGGCTTTTCAAAGCGGCGGTTTTCCCGCCGCTTCTGTTACCGCCGGATTACGGGAGCTCTCCCAGTTCTTCCGGAGCCGGCGGCTCAAACAATCCGCTCCATTCCTCAAGATTCTCTTTTGTGATAAAAAAGACCGCGTTTTCCTCCACAGTCCGGTTGCGTTTTTCCAACCGCTCCCAGAGGATTTCCAACGGACATTCCATGTAATGAATCCGGAATTCCGCACCGAGGGCGTGCGCCCGGTTCCGGAATTCATCCCGCTCTTCTCTTGCCCAGCAGCCGAAATCAAGGATTACATCGACGCCCAGTTTCAGGACCTTTTCCGCAGTTGTCCACATCAACTCCTCGATTTTCGTGTGACGTTCGTCATGAACTGTATCTTTCGTATTGTTTGTAAAATCGTTGCCGAACAGGTGACGGTGCCACTCGTCCGTCGTGAGACGCAGCGCGTGAAGTTCGTGTTCCAGCCGGATGGCTTCCGTTGTTTTGCCGCTGCCCGGAAGCCCGACCATCAGATGAAGAGTTGCCATGAGTGCTCCTGTGCCGGTTTGTGTCAAACGACAATGGGAAAGTGGATTGAGAAACAGGTTCCCTCGCCGGGAACGGATTCAAATGACAGCGAACCGTCGTATGATTTTACAATCGCGGCGACCAGGCTCAGACCAAGCCCGTTGCCCGGAAGCGAGCGGCTGGAATCGGCACGGTAGAAACGTTCGAGAATATGCGGCTGATCTTCCGGCGGTATGCCCATTCCGCTGTCCCGGACTTGCAGGAGAAGACCGTCCGGGGCGGAACGCAGAATCAGCTGCACCTGTTTTCCCGGCGGAGTGAATTTCAATGCGTTGTCCAGCAGATTGGCGAGCAGGCGCTGAATATCCACCCGTGCACAGCGGAAAGGCTGTTCGTCCGGAAGCTGTGCGGAAAGCCGGATCGACTTGTCTTCGGCGACGGTTGAAAACAGTTCCACGGCTTCGCGGCAGAGTCCGGCGAGATCCTCCGGCTTCCGCTGTTTGCCCGCGCCCGCCTCCAGACGCGTGATCTCCAGCATCGTGTTGATCATGGAGAGCATTCCGCCGCATTCTTCGGCAACATCGTATGCAAGTTCGGCACAGTTCCCCTCGGAGACCGCCAGCTCGGCTTTGCCGCGCATCCGCGTGATCGGGGTCCGCAGATCGTGGGCGATATTGTCGGAAATGGTTTTCAGCTCCATGAGGAGTTCTCCGGTGTTTTTTGCCATCGTATTGAAAGAGTTCACCAGCCGCTCCACTTCCGCGCCTTCCCCGTTGTATTCGACACGCTGGGAGAAATCGCCGGAGGCGATCCGCATGGCGCTCCGGCTGACGCGGTCAACGCCCTGCATGATCCGCATGGATACCAGCCAGCCGGTCAGAGCCCCGATTGCCGTGATGACCAGCGCCATCATCGCGAGCAGTACCGCAAGACTCCGCATATTCCGGTAAAGCGGATGCAGATTGTAGCCGGTCACGAGAATACAGCCGTCCGGCATACGGCGGAACAGGGTCAGGACATCGCGGTTCCGCCGGTGGATCATTTCTTCTTTCCGTTCCTGATCCGGCGGCAGGGATTCCGGATCCAGAAAACCGCGCACCATGCGTTCCGAAAACGGGGAACGCGTCAGTACGCGGCGGTCGGCGGAAAGCAACAGGAAAAAGATGCGGTTGGTTCCTTCTCCGTAAGATTCCCCGTTGAATTCCTCGTTCATTGCCGCGATCCGTGCGGCGAGCGGGATTTCCCGTTGTCCCGTAACCGTTGTCCCGTTTACCGGAAGCGCATAGATTCTGCCGTTTGCGCAGCCGACCATCGTATAGTGTTCCGGGGAATGCTCATAGAATGCGAGCAGCGGACGGAATCCGCTGATCCGGCGCTGCGCTTCCGCGATGCTTTCGCCGGAAAGACGTTTCAGAGGGATGGTCCGGTTGGTGTGCTTGAATGCCCCGGCGACGAGATATTCCTTGAAAAATTCATTTTGAAAATATTCCAGTCTCTGCCGGATTCCGGAACGCTGGATCCGGTATTGATAGATGACCGCGATTGCAAAGCAGAGCATGGAGGCGCAGGCAAACGTGACTGCGAAAAAAAATGTGATCCGGAATTTGACGCTGTGCAGAAGTTTCATCGCCGTTTATTCCAGAACGTAACCGAATCCGCGGACGGTACGGATCAGCTTCCGGGCGAAATCCTTGTCGATCTTTTCCCGCAGACGGCACACGCGCGATTCCACAATGTTGGTGTGCGTATCGAAGTTGTATTCCCAGACGTGTTCGATGATCGTTGTTTTGGAGATCACGCGTCCTTTGTTGCGCACGAGGTATTCCAGCAGCTGATATTCGAGCGGGGGGAGGTCGATCCGCTGTCCGGCGCGGGTCACTTTGCGGGAGAGTACGTCCACTTTCAGGTCTTCCACGGTGAGTACGCCCGGTTCAGCGATCGCACTGGCGCGGCGCAGCAGTGCCTGAACGCGCGCAATGAGTTCGGAGAGGGAGAACGGTTTGGCGAGATAGTCGTCTCCGCCTTTTTCAAGACCCTTTATTTTGCTTTCCACGGAGTCTTTGGCGCTCAGCACGATGATCGGCAGGTTGATTTTTGCCGCACGGATCTCGTCAATCACGGTAAAACCGTCCATTTTCGGCAGCATGATGTCGATGACTGCCGCATCGAACGGTTCGGATTTCGCTTTGTCCAAACCGGCGGAGCCGTCGGCACAGTGACAGGTCTGAAAGCCCGCTTTTTGAAAACCCCTGACGACAAAATCCGCTGTTTTTGCATCGTCCTCGATGATCAGAATCCGCATTAAGTCCTCCTCGGGAGATGTCCCTGATGATTATTTCCGGGAGTAATATAGAGCCGCTGCGGCGGTTTCGCAATAGGTGACGCCGATTTTTTCTGAAAAAGCGCCGGGTTTCTTGACGAACGGGAAAAGAGTCTGTATATTTTCATAAAACAACAGCGGAGAGCTTATGAAACCGGAACGGCGGATGAATTACAGCAGAAAGAATCAGTTCGTGTGGAACGACATGCTTGCGGCTTTGGATTTGAAGCTGATCTGTGCGGGCGTCGCCTTCCGTATTTCCGACTGGCCGGGGCTGAATGATTTTTCCGGCGACTTCTTTTTCCGTCTGCATCTGCCGCTGTTCGGCAGGTTCCGGATTTTCTGGCCCGGCGGTTCGATCGTGGAGGAACCGGGAAAACTGTATCTGCTTCCCGCCGGAACACCGCTGAAGTTTTCCGGCATCACGCCGAGTACGCATATCTGGGTGCATTTCCTTTCGCGTCATTTGCAGACGCTTCCGCTGTTTTCCCCGCCCCGCGCCGTTCCGGCGGAAAAGGAGCAGCTGGCGGCGATGGATCACATTTACGGAAATCTGGAGAGCGCGGATACTTTCCGCAAGGCGAATCACCTCCGCTGTCTCCTTTCGGAGTTGCTGATGCCGTTTCTGGAACAGATGGCGGATAATCTGCCGCAAAACATTCCCGTCAGCGAATTCTCGCGGGTCATCAACTATATTGACGTGCAGCTGAACCGGGATATTGAGGTTGCCGAGCTTTCCTCGATAGTGAATCTGCCGCGCGCGGAGTTTTCCGCAACGTTCCGGCAGGCGTTCGGGATTCCGCCGAAACAGTTTATTTCCCTGCGCCGGATCACCCGCGCCCGCGAGCTGCTTGTGGAAAGTTCCCTGTCCATCAAAGAGGTTGCGCTCCGCTGCGGGTATCAGGATGAGTTTTTCTTTCACCGGATCTTCAAGAAATATACCGGAGTTCCTCCGGCGCGTTACCGGAAGTTCTGCGTGTACTGAATCCGGTTTTATTTCCCGATGCAGAACCGGGAGAAAATATCTTCCAGCACGTCCGGCGATGCGGATTCCCCGGTGATGGAGGCGATGGAGGCGACGGCAAGATGCAGATTGCTTGCCGCAAGCTCGTAGAACTCGTTTTTGAGCTCCGCCTGTGTCCGTTCCAACGCCGCGTCCGCCTCTTCCAGAGCACGGACATGGCGGAGAGAAACCGCACATTCCGGTTCGGAACGGTCGCCGTTGTTCCAGACGGTTTGCTCGAACAGCTCCAGCAGGCGGTCGATTCCTTTTCCCGTCCGGGCGGAAACGGCTGCGCTTTTCATTCCGGTGTCGGGCGGAACGAATCCGTCCGGCAGAAGGTCCGCTTTGTTCCAGACGGCGATTGTCGCCGCGCCGGCGGGGACGGTTTCCCGCATTTTGCGGATTTCGTCGTCCGGGGCGGTGGTGGAGTCGAAGATCCAGAAGATGATTTCCGCGAGGTCGAGGCTGGATTTGGAGCGTTCAATTCCCATTCCTTCGACGATGTCGGCGGCGTTTTCCCGGATTCCCGCGGTGTCGGTCAGCTCCACATGGATTCCACGGATGCTTGCGGATTCCCGGAGCGTATCACGCGTGGTTCCGGGGATGTCGGAGACGATCGCGCGGTCGTAGCCGAGCAGACGGTTCAGAAGACTGGATTTGCCGACGTTCGGCGAGCCCGCGATCACAAGCCGGACTCCGTCGCGCAGGATTGCCGATGATTCCCTGCCGGACAGCAGTTTTGCGATTTCCGCACGAATCGAGCCGATTTCCGCGAGCAGAAGCCCGCACGGTTTCCAGTCGAGATTCTCTTCGGGGAAGTCCAGTCGCGATTCGATTTCCGCCAACAGATGATAGAGATTTTCCGAGATTCCGCGGACCCGCTCGCCGAGGACGCCGGATAATTGACGTTCGGCGAGTTTCCCGGCGGTTTCCGAACGGGCGGAAATCAGGTCTGCGACCGCTTCCGCCTGCGTCAGATCAAGTTTCCCGTTCAGAAACGCGCGTTTCGTGAATTCTCCGGGTTCGGCGGAACGGACGAGTCCCGTCCGGAAAATCCGTTCCAGCATTGCGCGCGGGGCGTATTCGCCGCCGTGACACTGGATTTCCACGACGTCCTCGCCGGTGTAGCTTGCCGGACCGGGCATGAAGACCGCCATGCAGGTTTCGCCGGGAGAGCCGTCTTCCCGCAGGGCGCGGCCGAATGTCAGCTCGCGCGGCCGGTCGGCGGACAGAGGGGTGCGGGAGCTCCAGACCCGTCCGGAAGCAGCCAGCGCATCGGGGCCGGAAATGCGGATGATAGCCAAAGCGCCGCCCGGAGCGGTGCAAAGTGCGGCGATCGTGTCATTCTTTCTCATATTTTTTCCGTATTTTACTTGATTTGCAGACATTTCAGGGTATATAGTACTATAAAACTTTCATTTGTCAAAAAAAATATGGAGATTTTTCATGCCAATCGTGAAAAAAAACTTGTCGGAAGTCTCTCCGGCGATCCGCTCTGCGTTTCAGAAAGCGCAGGATGTTCTCTCCAAAAACAGCTTGGATTACGGAATCGAACTGTTGAAGGAAATCGCTAAAAAGGACCCCGGATTTCTGGATTCCCGGATCCTGCTCCGGAAAGCGGAGAAAACCAAGTATGCCCGCATGAACGTTTTTCAGAAAGTTCTTGCACAGATCACCTCGCTCCCGCCGGTGCTCAAAGGGGGCGCCATCGTTTCCAAAAAACCGTTGGAGGCGCTCGGATGCGCGGAAGACGCGCTGGCGATCAATATCGCTTCCCCGCTCGCTTACAATCTGCTCGCCCAGGCGGCGATCGCTCTGGAAGCGAACTTCATTGCCGTGGAGGCGTATGAAGCGCTTGTGGACCGCGACCCGAAGAATGAAGCGAATCTGAAAAAACTCGCCGAGCTGTATGAGGCGGACGGGCAGGGCGCCAAGGTGCTGCATATCCGTCAGATCATCGCGGCGAAATATCCCGACAATCTGGAGGCGCAGGCCGCTCTGCGCGCCGCCGCCGCTCTCGCCACCATGGAACAGGGCAAATGGAACGAGGAAGGAAGTTCCGTTGCCAAATCCGCCAAGGCCGCAAACAAGAAGGGCGGCGAAAAGCAGGTGCGCGACGACCGGATCATCCGTGCCGAAGAGGATATTCGCGAGATGATCGGCGTTTACGAAAAACGCGTCGCTTCCGGCGACGAATCCATCGACATGCGCCGTAAACTCGCCGAACTCTATCAGCGCGACAAGCGGTTCCAGGATGCCATCGACACCTATCAGTGGCTGGTTGAAAAGATGGGAACTCTGGACCCGACCATTGACAAGGCGATCGAAGCCTGTCAGATCGAGCTCTCCAATCTGCGCATCGCCGAACTCAAGGAGAAAAACGCGCCGCAGGAGGAGATCGACAAGGAAGTCGATGCGATCAACAAATACCGTCTCGAACGCGGCGAAGACCGGATCCGTCTTTATCCGAACGATACGCTTATCCGCTACGACCTCGCGGTTCTCTACTGGGAATTCCGTATGCTGGATAAGGCGCTGGAACAGTTCCAGCTGGCGCAGCGCAATCCGCAGAAGCGTCTTTCCGCGATTGTCTACCTCGGTCGCTGTTTCGCCGAAAAGAAGCAGTACGACATGGCTGTGGAACAGTATGACAAGGCGATTTCCGAAATGCCCGTGATGGACAAGGAAAAAATGAACGCCATCTATCACCTCGGCGTGACCTGCGAGGAGATGGGCAACGACAAACAGGCGATGGAGTGCTTCAAGCAGATCTATTCCACAAACGTCAATTATCTCGACGTCGCCAAGCGCATGGACGCCTATTATGCGCGTCTCAACGCCGCGCGCGAACAGGCCAAAGCGGAAGCCTGATTCCCTTTCCGCCGATACGGAAAACCGGAGCGGACCCTTTGCGGACCCACTCCGGTTTTCTTTGCTTGTGTCTTTTATGGAAATATGAGCAAGCGGAAGAATCCATAATGCCCCAATTCTCCGTGGCTTGAATGACGTTTTGTCAAAGTTGGGAAATAAAAGTGGCTTTGCGTTTTTCGTTTAACAGGAAGGAAAGCCATTTTTTATTGCTTTTCAGGAAATTGATACTGGAGTCTGCGGGCAGCTTATTTGTTGAAATATGCCAAATCGTCTTTGGGGTTCGCTATAATATAGAAAAAAGTCAATAGTGTTAACAAAATCTAGATTGTTGATCCTGCATGGCGAAACATGAAGCGCAGCTGATAGATCACGTTCAGATAATTCCGATGGTCCTGATATTTTCCTTGATCGACTCACAGCAAAATCAAAGCATTGAGTATAATGTTTTCCATTATGAGAAACCTCATGAAGAGTATTTCTTCCCTCATTGAGTCAAGATTACACGATAAGAAATTTTTGGTATATCACGAACTCCTATGTTGTTCGTGATAATATATACCACTTTGCTACAAATTAAAGGTGTGACATGACTTTAGTCTTGTCACACCATTGAGCAATCTCAGACAATGAATGTGCTATTACACCATTAATTGATTTTATCATAATGTTTATGGAAACTCGCGGGTTCCTGGTGGAGCACAGTTAATACAATGCCTTATCGCCAAAAAAGATCCAATAATCACACCGTATTTTTGCAATGCAATAATTGCATATTGTGAACATGATGGATAGCAACAACATTTAAGACGCGTACTTGATTTTGCGTATCTTTGGTAGCACATTATTGCAAAGATAAAATATCTTTTTGCACATATACAAATGATTAATGTAGACCATAATGTCAAAACTGCTATATAAGTAGAATATTCTATTTTGCTATATTTTGAGGAAAAAAAGATTGTAATACCAATAAGGATAGCATCTATCGTTAGCAGAATAACTGAAAGGGAAGAGAACCTTATCCAATTTATCTTTGGTCGGTAAAGATTTAGCGCCGGGGCCAAAATGCGGTTTAAATATGGATCATTAATATGTTTAATATAGTATTCGGTCGTTTTCATATTGCTGAAAAATGCGGCAGCGGATGTATCCTCTGCCGCATTTAGATACAAGTTAAGCGTTCTTTTTTTCTCTAAGTTTCTGTTTCATGGCTTGAACACAAGCCTCGTTTTGCTCTGAGCCTTTCATCGAAATCCAAAGTTTATCGCCAGGTACTGTCAGTTGAAATTTTGTCGTTTCAATGATTTCTGTATTGGCCAGAGAAACTTTCTTGCCGCCAAGGCACCCTCCTTTTTTGTACGACAACACGGATTTAGTTCTGGATTCCTTGGAGCTTGTAGACATCGCTGTAATGTCTTTATAAAAGTACTCCAGTGTGTCTTCTTTTTTCTTATCACGATCAAGCCATAATGTGTAAGTATAAAGATACACTTGCGTTGAGGAAAAGAAAAGCCATGTTGACTGGATATAATTGCTTACATAGTCTCCGAACTCTGTCTTCTTGACATATGCGTCCTCCAAAACAAAATCCACAAAATTGACGGGGGCAATTTCGTTAACCTCTTCAATATCGAGTCCAATCTTGGACAGAGCCTTGTCTTTGAGCTTGAGTGCTTCAAGCTTTGCATCAATCAATTTTACAAATTCTTCATCAGTCATCCACCTTTTGAAGCAACCATGAGGTTCTTCAGTAAGGTATTCGAAAATTCTTTGCTGCTCTTTGTTTCGTTCGATCTTGGCTTCTTCAAGCGCACCTTTGGTTCCATTTAACATTCCCATTTTCTTCTCCTTTAGTTGGGTGTGTTTCGGGAGTAATTTCAAAAAATTAGAATTCCGGTGGTTTATCTACGGACAAAATACTGAAAAGTAGTTCCGTATCCTCCTTTCTGTATCCTGCAGTATTGGCTTCTTTGAGAAGATCGCCATACATAGGGGATACTTTAAAATGCTTTCTGAAATAATAGTCATATTTGATATATGCAAGGAAATAATAAAATATTCCTCTCGGCTCAATCATAATTGCGGCATTTATATATTCTTCTATTTTATCAATTGTTCCGCGATTGGCCAGAAAAGCTTTTTTTCCATTTAGCAAGCATATTGCGGCATAAAAGTAACTTTCTGAATTTTCTATATTTTCAGATATTGCCATTTCAAAACTTTGTAATGCTTTTGCGTACAGTCCCAACTTAAGATAACACATGGCAATTGAATTATTTAGCTCAGGACTTTTAGATGTCGTAGCAAGACGTTTTTTATATGCCGATATGTAGTTATTGACATTTGCAATAGGCATAGTATAAACGCTTCTAAATGTTGATATCACGATAGGACCATGGCAAAACTCGCATTCTCTTGAAGAAATTGAGACCGGGGCCCCACAGCCGGGGCAAATCATTTGAGATATTTCCGCTGTCATTTCTGCTGTTTCCTTAAAAAATTATTTTTTACAGTCTGCAATGACACAGACTATATTTTTTTCAATAAGAAGCAAATCAGATGATATATCATCATAATTCCCTTCCATCAAATTGTCATAAAACTTTTCCACAAGTGATGCTAAATTCTTGTAGCTGTCAGAATAAGCAATTTTACCTGTTTTCGGTAAAGAATACTTTATCTTTTCTCTTATCCTTTTTACCGCTACAGAAAATTTATCTATTATGATTGGTTGCTGTTCGCATATTGTGAGCATTGCCAAAAGTTGTTCTGGATTTTTGATATTTGAGGGAACGACATTTAGTCCATCCACCTGAAATGATTGCGCATATCTTAAACAAACAATCTTGATGATGCAAAACAAATAAATACAAATTTGAAGAACGATTGGTAGATTATCGTAAAATCGGCTTCTTGGAAAGAAAATGCTTATAAAAAGGACAACAATTGACAACACCGTTGCATTAAGCACGGACGAAGCAATTGCTAAAAAAACTCCTCCTATTTGTTGCCGATGATTCAATAGATTTCGAACGGGTTCAATAAATCCAGCAAACCACCCGATTGAAAATAGAATCTCAAACCATATCAGTCGAATATAAAATAATTCAGATCTGTGTAAGAAGGAGTCTACGGGTTCGTTTTTTGAAAAAAGAAGGAATCCGATTGCCATGAATGCAAACAGGCAGACGGGATACAATAAGAAAATTAATATCTGTTGTCTTTTATGGTTTATTCCTATCTGTTTTTCTTCTAACATGGTAGCGCTCCTCACAATTTCTCAATAATAGCAGTTCGTTTTGCAGAATATTCTTCTTGTGTTAGGATTCCATCCTCAAAGAGTTTTTTTAAATATGACAACTTAGCAACGGGATCTTCATTTGAAGGAATGGCAGAAGCGTTATTCATACCGGAGACCGCCGGTTGAACTACTTGAGCCACCTGTTGTCCCAAAGGAACCCCAGCTCCCATTCCTAACCCTAATCCAGCTCCTGCGCCCATTAACGCGCCAGGCGCTCCTTGGTTTTGGGCGGCGCCTTTCATTACTTCAAAACTTTTTGCGGTGACATAACCTTGCCCGACTGGAACACTTCCCAGCAGCTGCATTTCCATCTTTTTAGACATTACATCCTGAATTTTTTTCATTTCATCAGGAAGAATGCTAATATTACTGATGTTAAAATTAACAAGCTCAATCCCAAAGCGTGAAAATTCATCAATAATTTCATTTGTCACGGAATGCGAAATATCTGCAAGTTTGGTATTGATTTGAAAAATAGACAATCCATTTTCAATAAAGATACTAATTGTTTGACTTGTTTTTTCAGTTATTTCCCCAATGAAATATTCATAAATCTTCTTACTATTAGCACCCAGTTGCGCACCGACAATTTGGGTCACAAAGCTTCTTGAATTTTCCACCCGAAATCCCCACTGTCCAAAGGCTCCGATATTTATTGGAAAATTTAGTTGTGGATCAAATAAGGGAATGCGTTGCGGTGTTCCCCATTTTAAATTTCTTTTAACCGTTTTATTTATGAACCATACTTCTGCCGTAAATGGGGTTTTCTCGTCAAAAAGCGAATTGGTGATTTTTCTCAAAAAGGGAATATTTCCCGTGACTAATGTGTGAGTTCCTGGAGTAAAAACATCTAAAGCAATACCGCCTTTGACCAAAATAGCTTCTTGTCCCTCATTTACGACCAGTTGTGATCCTAATCGCAATTCCCATTGTTGTTCTGAATTGAACTTCTGAACAACAAAATCATCAGATGCAACATCCATTTTAACAAGATCAACAATAGCCATAATAGTGTCTCCCATTGTTCGTTTGTGATAAATAAAAACGCCGCGATAATCCATTGCTGGACTTCGTGGCAAAAGCTTTTAAATAGACGGTATTATCAAGACACAGAACCCCTGTGCTGGATGACAACGGATAAGATGAGGAAGTCTGACCGAAAAGATTTCGGACGGTTAGAAGCAAGCACTTATTTAAAATAAGTGCTTGCTTGCTTGCTTGCTTGCTTGCTTGCTTGCTTCAGGGCAGGTTTCCCATTGGCACGGGAAGCGGTTGAGAGTTCCGGAAACAACGGCATAACAGCCCCTGCCGTATCGCACGGCATTCTGTTACTTTCGGCTATGGAACAGTTCATGACCGGACCCCTCTGTTAGGTAAAACAGCCGATTTCCCTGCATTCTGCTGTGAAATTTCTGCATACTTAGTCTCTACTATATATTATAGCACGGGATGGAGGAAAATGCAACATTAAAAAATTGCGCACGGTGTAACTTTATGATATTTTTTGTGAAAGTTCATCGGGGATGACGGATAATGAGGCGGGAAAGTGTCGGGGTTGAATATGATTTGATTTTCCGTAAATGGAAAAGCGCGCGGGACCGGGTACGGTTCCGCACGCCTGCCGTTTTGTTTCCCGTGTTATTTATACGGCTGCCAGCGGTCGTTGTTTCCTGCCGCCATGTGTTTGTATCCGTGATTGGCGCCATGCCCGTCCAGATAGACCGTGTTGATCGTCATTCCTCCGCCGTGCCGGTAGGCAGCGGCTTTCAAAGTGGAGTCGTTGCCTTTTTCCCACCATCCGCCGGAGATTGCGGGATCCTGCAGATTGTTACTGCCGGAGACATGAATCGCCTGTCCATCGTTGGTCCGTTCATCAAAGAGAAATCGCGAGGAGGGAGATTTGACTTTGGAAAGATAGGTGACCTTCTCTCTGTCCCAGGCGTTGGAGGCGGTTATCCCCGGAAGATTCGTTGTGCCCCAGAAGGTCATGCCGTATGTATAAGAAGCTCCGCGGAACTTGCTTACGAGGTTCGGGTTGCTCATCTCCCAGAGGCGTGTGGCTTTCGGACAAATGAAGTTTTTATCCCAGTCGCTGAGATTATATACATAGTATTTGATTCCCAGATAGTCGACATATGCCTGATTGCCGGCCCATGTCGTGCCGGTGTTCGGGTATTGAAACGGAGCGTTGATCCCGTCGGTGTCGTTTGCATAGTTTGCCATTGCGAGCCCCATCTGCTTCATGGCGGAGAGACATTTCATCTGCATTGCCGTATCCCGCGCCTTGCCCAGAGCGGGCAGGAGCAGGGCGGTGAGGATGGCGATGATGGAAATTACCACGAGGAGCTCCACAAGGGTAAACGGCGTTTTTCGGGTTCGGATCGTCATGACCATTCTCCTGTTTTCAGTTTGCTGTGAGTTCGTAATAGATCGCAGGCCCGGCGGGAAGCGCGGCGGTGTCCACGGAAAGCACGAGTTCGCTTCCGTTCCGTTTCAGGGGGAGTTCCGCAAGGCGTTCCCCGTTCATCCGGAGCGCGTACGCTTTCATTTTTACCGCGCTTCCGTTCCGGAATGCAACCTCGAATCTGCCTGTTTGAAGCAGGATCGGCATTTTTCCGCCTTTCAGCATGAAGCGCATTTCCTTATCTTCAAAAAGCATGTTGCTGTTCAGCGCGTTGGTCGCAAGGACCAGCAGCAGGCGTTTTGCATCCCGGATCGGTCTGGTTCCGTCGATTGAGATCAGCGCAACGTTGCCGCGCGTCGTCATGTTCCGCACCTCGAAATCGCGGAGTTTCGCTTTGGTTCCCGCTTCCGCGCAGACGCCCTGAAGACGCGGCGTGTCGATCTGCATATAGTTGCGGGGAATATCCATCCGCAGTTCTCCGGTATCGGTTTCAAAGATTCCTTTTGCGTCGCTGGAACGGTTGTTTTCCGGCAGGGCGCCTTTGCTCCGCAAGCTGTTCAGGTAGGAATCGAGATCGAACGAGGTGTCTTTGGTGTCGGCGATGTTGGTGTACCACGCATCAAGGACGAGTCCGGAGGAACCGCTGCGTCCGAGAATCGTTTCATTTTTTTTCAGCGGCAGTTTGGTGTCGCAGGTATAGGCGAAACGGCTGGTGAGGATCAGTTTTCCCTGTGCGGTGGAGAGTGCGTCGCAGGAAGCGCCCTTCAGGATTTCGTCGGAGGAGAGCGTCAGGCGGATCAGCGACTTTCCGGGGGATACGTCACGGCGGCGGAAGAGGAGTGCGGTGAGCAGTTCCTGTGATTTGGCGATCGGGTCGTTGTTGATGAGGAACGGTAACATCGGGGAATAATCGTTGACCGTGAGCCCGCTGCCGAATCCGGTCAGTCCGTCGATGTCCTGATAGGCGGAATAGGCCCCGGTGACAAACGCCTGTTCGTAACGGTAGCGGTTCCAGAACACATGGAGGTGTTCGGTGATGACATAGGGCGCCAGGTAGCGGCGCATACTGATGAAGCCGCGGATGATGTTAGCCGCATTGCCGATGGAACTGCCCTGTTCAATCGAACCGGAGCCGCCGTTCTTATTGCTTGCATAGCCGTTCGGATGGGCGTGATAGCTGTTCATGGAGATGAAGTCGTAATCGCGCCGGGAAACCGCATTGCGGAATGTTTTGCCCATGTTCATTGCGGAAACAGGACCCTTGTAACCGATTTCGCGCAGAGAGTTTTTGTAGAAATGGAAGATGTCGTTTTCCAGTTTTTCGAGGAAACGGTTGATGTCGGTTCCGTATGCATCGGTGCGGAAAACATCATCTTTTCCGAAGATGGCAAGCCGATCGAAAGAGGCAGGCGCGCCGTATGCTCCTTTCCAGGCGTTTGCGAGCGCCTGCGGCGTGCCGTATTTCTGTTTCAGAAACGCTTTCCATTGCGGAAGCAGCGGAGCGTAGGTGTCGCGGAAACCGGGCGAGAGCGCAAATTCCTGTTCGTTGTAACCGACGACCATTGCGATGGTCGGATCGTCGATCATCCGTTTGCCTGTGTAAGGGTTCACATATGTGAAGAGTTTGCGTACGCCGTCTTTCCAATTTCTGCGTACGCGTTCGCTGTAATAGATCGCAAATTTGAAGTCGCCGGGAGTTGCGGGGCTCCCGCTCCAGCCCCAGCGTTTTCCTTTGGAGTATCCAAGCCGGCTTGTCATGGCGTCGATATTGATATAGATGCCGTTCTTACCGCACTCGGCAAGGAGATAACAGAAGTTGTCAAGGATTTTGGAATTGAAATCCAGATCCTTTTCCGCTTTCATCAGCAGAAGTTCATCCAGAAAATGAATGCGGATCATATTGTAGCCCGCCATGCGGAGCTGACGGACATATTCACGGGTTTTTTCTTTGGTGTCGAATTGCGGGCGCGCGGTCCAGTGTCCGCGGAACGAGGCGGCGGCTTCCGCTGAGGCGATGAAACGGACCGGACGGTCCGGAGCCTTTTCAAATGCAAAATGTCCGTCTTTGTTGATGATGACCCGTCCGTAAGTTCCGGTCGGTTTTCCATCGTTGAGAAAGCTGATGTCAAGAGCGGAACCGGCGATCACTCCGCCTTTCTGCGGCAGGGGCAGCACTTTCCATTCTTTTCCGGCGACGGGGGCGAAGCGCTCGTTTTCGGGCAGGTCGTATTTCTTTTCGGAAAGCGTCGCCGCGATGACGATCCAGTTTGCCGTGGAACCGGTCTCCTTGCGGAACGTGACGCTGCGGATCGTGCCGAGATCGTTCAGCTTGAACCGGGAAAGATAGACGCCGACCTGATTGCCGCCGCCGTTTGTCCAAAGCAGAGCGGGGAATGCGTTCGGCTTTCTGGACGGCATCCACCAGTTTGCGATGTCACGGCCGTTGACGATTTTCAACGTTTGTGCGCCTTTGCTTCCGGCGATCTCGATCTGTCCGACCGGGGCGTAGGAATCCGGAAACGTGAGAGTATGAAGCAGATAGAACCAGTTTGCGGTGCTGCCGCCGCCGGAGAGATCAAGGCCGGTCGATTCGATTCCTGTGGGAAGACGCTTGTTGGCGAAAGTCATGACCGCCTTTCCGCCGTTTTTCGCCGGATCAAGCAGACGGAACGGCACGTTTGCGACAGTCGTCTGTTTCCAACGGAATTTGGAGCCGTCGTTATCCGGTCCCTGATCGGACCATCCGCCCTTGCCGTCGTTGGCGACCGGATCGGTATAACCCATGTTGACGTTTTTGGAGAGATCAAGTACGGTATCGCCCGCTTCCAGTTTCAGATTGCGGTACTGAATGGTTCCGGTTGCGCCCTGAAGACCGAGGAAGAGCGATGCTGAAACAATATCCTGCGGAATGTCAAAGGAGCCGGTCAGTTTTTTCCAGTCGAAAGTTCCGGGCTCCATATAAATGCTGAAATAGTCATATTTCCCATTTGCATATTTGACGGTCAGCATGAGTTTTCCGCCCTGCCACTTCTGATAGACCTTGATGTCGCGTTTGACTTCCGCGGAGATCGTGATGCGTTTTCCGGCGATTTTTGCGGCGTCGATGGTATGGGAAATGCCGTAGACATGGTTTTTTTCCGGCTGACCGAGATGTATTTCCAGAATTCCTCCGGGAAGGATCCGGGCTGTTTTCGCCGCATTCCATCCCCACGCTTTGAGTTCTTCTTCCCTGTTCCATTCCGGTTGAAGGATTGTTCCGGCGCACAAGCTGAACCCGAACATTCCGGCAAACAGCCAGACAGACATTTTCCGCTTCATAAACATTCTCCTCGGCATTTGATTGAGAAAATATTAACAATATTAGGCATTTGATTATATTATACAATATTTTCCGTTTTTTGTCAACCCCCTGTTTTGAAAAAAGTACGAAAATAATTTTTCTGCTGTCAATGGAAGAAAAGAAAGGACCGATCCGTCTTTATGTTCGACGGACCGGTCCCAAGGTTCTGTGTAACAGGAAAGTTTATTCTTTTATCAGTTCGTAGACGGCGACTGCGCCGAGAGGTGTGAGGTTTTTGGCCGTAAAACAAAGCCGTCCGTTTCTGTATGTCGTTTTCACTTCGAATTTGCGCTTCCCATTGAAAGAGCAGGCGAACAGCCGCCGTCCGGCGGAGCAATTCAGTGCGATTTCCGCTTCTCCGCGCCGCATCAGCAGGGGAGGCGTTCCGTAGCGTTCCAAAACGGACATAGCCGGATTGGAAAAACGCATTCCGGTATTTTTCAGATTTGTCAGGTGCAGGATCAGAATACGTTTACTTTCTGTCAGCGGCCTGTCATCACGGGAAGCCACAAGGACAGCTCCGAACGTGTCTTTGTTCATGACCGAGGCAAAAGCTCCGTTCATGCGGATTCCGGCTGGAGCGACAAAGCCCTCGCTGCGCGGAGTGACTGCCTGAAAACTCTTTTCCCGGCGGTTCAGTACAAGTTCTCCGGTTGAACTCGTGAATCTCTGTTGCACGGGATCGTATTCCTTTCCGGAAACTGCTCCAGCGTCCAGCAATTCCTGCAGCGCGCCATTGGCGGACCGGCAGAAGACTTCCGGGAGTTTCGTCCCGGTTTTTCCCGGAATCAGGGTCAGTATGGCTTTGGTCCCGGCCGGGAGTTCTGCTGTATTGAAAATGTTTCCGGTCTTGCCGATCAAACCGATCCGGTTTATCAACTGAGGATAGTAGTTGGGGCGGTTCTGAGCATTAAGGGGGACATAAACCGGATAACTTGTTTTCGAGGCGGCAACATCGCCTCGGAGAAAAAACAGGATGCCTGCCCGTTCGGAAAGCAGACGCAGAGGATCGTTGGCGATGTCGAAGAAACATAGATGGCTGTCTTCCAGACGAACTTTTTCCGGTGTCCATGAATAGCTGAAGCGGCAGAGTTCACTGTAGTCTTGCAGAGAGGCATAGGCCCCGGCAAGGAAAGCGCCTTCAACGGCAAACGGATTTGGGTTTACATAATCCCATTCTGTTATTGCGAACGGTTTTCCAAAAATCCGGCTCTGGAATATGGTTGAAATGCCGCCGGCATAATTCGGAATCGCGCTTTCGGGGGTGACCATGGCGGGAAGGCGCCAGTTGGGACCGAGAAACTGCGGGTGTGCCCAATAGGAATGTACATCGACAAAATCAAAATTCCGACGCGTCAGAGTCGAGGAAATGTCATTGATATAGTTCATATCCGTCAGCGGCACTTTTACACCGAGATCGCGCAGAAAACCGGAAAGACGTTTCCAGCCGCGTGCATAAACTTCCGCAAGGAAATTCCGGTAATGCATATTCCGGTTGGAATCGGTGAGACGGATCCTGTTTTTGCTGATGTAATTTTTGAACTCTTTTTCATAGATCGCTCTGGCAAACGGAGTACGTCCGAGTGTTTGTGACAGGGTGTCTTCATTGATCAGGCTGATGTTGATGATGGAGGGATCATCTTTCCACGCCTGTCCCGTATACGGATTTACATGATTCAGCAGATTTGCCGAGAACGTTTCCAGATTTTTCATCACATTGTCGTTAACAAACGCCAAAGTTTTGACTTCCGTTACGGAGAGTGCGCGGTCCGGGAATTCCGGGATTTCGCCTTTTTCCAGAGAGCGCTGGGTAAAGAGATCCAGCGTCGTATAAATACCGCGTTTCCTGCACTCGGCAAGCTGGTAGTCCATCCGGTCCAGTTTGACGGGGTCAAGAGATGTCGAGGTCCCGTTTTCCCGTTTTGCCAGCAAGTTGTCGAAATGGTGCAGACGAATCAGATTGTATCCTGTTGAAGCAAATTCATTCAGCATCCGTTCCGTCAGCATGGGATCCATGAAATTGGTATTGCCGGCATTGTTGATCCCCCAGAACCGGACCGGTCTTCCCGGGCGTTTTTCGAATTCGAAATGTTCACCCGCTACTTTCAGAAAACCATATTTTCCGGCAGGTTTGTCCAGCATATCCGAGAAGTCGATGATACTGCCCGGCACAATATCTTTGAGGTTTTTGACCGGACGCCAGTCCATATTTGATTGAAATATAACCGGTCCTCGGATTTTCGGGATGATATTCTCGTCGGAAAGAGTTGCAGCGGCGATCATCCAGACTGCATTGCCTGCGCTGCGGAACGTAATCTGCCTGATCCTGCTGCCGGAAAGTCTGAATTTCGAGGCGTACAGACAGACTGTGGCAAGTTCATTTTCTCCGCGCCAGACGGCTGTTCCGTTTTTGAGATCTTTGGGATTCCAGAAATTGGCTGTATCGACTCCGCTGACAACCGGCAGGACATCACGGGAATCATCAGCATATTCAACTATGATTTCGCCGACAGGACTCTCTTTCAGCGGTTCCCAGCCGAGAGCGTTCAGCACATACAGAAACTTTCCGCTTTTCCCGTTTCCCTGGATCATGGCGGATTCCGGCAGCTCCGGTCTGTTCTTTCCTTTCAGGGAAATGCAGGTGCGGCCTTTGTTTTCGGAAGGACTTTTGATGCGGAAGTTCAATCCACCCCATTTCTGCATACCGGTAGGAAGCATACGCAGGTCGTTATCCGGTCCCTGATCGTTCCAGCTTCCCTGCTGATCATCCGCCTGTTCATCACGGAATGCCCGATTCATCGCGGAAGAGAGTTCCAGTGGGACGGAACTGTAAGGGCGGTATTCCATTTTTGCAGAGAGCTGTGCCTGTTTTACAGTTCCGGTACCGTTGGCAAACAGCAGACGGAAATCGTAAGATTGTTTTTTATATTTTTGATTACTCTGGATCTGTGCAGAAAAATTGCCGGAAATTTTTAAAGTTCCGCCATTCAAGGGGATCTCGATCGTATTGCCTTGTTTTTTCGCCCAGAGTCTGTGTGTGGTTTTTTCAGATATTTTTTCGGAATTGATGCTTTTTCCGTTGAACAGAATGGAGCGTCCTTTCAAAACATTGAACGGCAGCTCCGTTCTCAGGACAAGGCTTTCCGTTTCAATTCCATCCGGACTTGATAACGTCAGATTCAGGAGAGCTTCCCCGGTTCTGGTGTATTTGAGCGATTCTGTAAAGATAAAACTTCCGCTTTTGACCCGGAAAGTCCCTGTCCGAAGTTCTCCGCCTTCTCCTGGAAAAGAGACATTTGACGGATTTTGCTCCGTTCCGTTTTTCCAGCCGCGCTCCCAATGATACAACCGGAATGCGAGATCCTCGACTTGGATCACACTTCCCGGAACGATGTTGAATGCGCCGTTTCCGCCGGCTGTGAGTGTTGCAGTCAATAGAAAAAGGAGTACAGATGCGATTTTTCTGAATAGAAACATAACAAGCCTCTTTTTTTTATGATTTTATTGATTCAGAGGGACCGGAACGCGATCCTGTCTGCGAATGTACCAGATCTCATTCTTTTTATAAGTCGGCATCAATGTGGTTGCATGACCGTCAAAAAATACGGTGTTTGCGCCCTGATTGCCATGCCGCATGTATCCCACATACTTGGAGTCTGCTGGAGCTGCCGGTATAGTTTCGCTTGGACGTCCACTGTATTGTATGCTTTCCACTGCATAGGCGGGAATCCATTCGCCGTTCCCTTTCATCCGGTTCGCGTCCATCAGCAGAGCTCTGCTGGATGCAGGTATTCTGTTTTTGCTTTGATAGGAAACTTTATAGCTGACATCGTGTCTTGCATTTGTTCCCCAGAGAAGCATTCCATAGGCAAGAAGTTCATCTGAACTGATATTGTTTTTAAATTGAAATTCATTGAACGAAGAGGGGCAGAACGCGCTCTTCAGATTCTTTGTGTAGCCTGCATGCCAGAGGAATCCCAGCCAGCTCCGGTATTCACCGTTATCCTGCTGTTCCATGGTCATCGTGAACGTGTCATTGTTGTCCTGTGCATAAATCAGCTGCATCATACCGCATTGTTTCAAATTGCTGAGACAGGTGATGCTTCGTCCTTTCTCCATTGTTTTGTTCAGAGCCGGGAGCAGCATTGCTGCAAGAATCGCAATAATCGCTATTACGACCAGGAGTTCTATGAGGGTGAAATTTCTGTCTTTTGCTTTTCTCATTGGAGATTCCTTTCTTTGACTTGTTTTGTGATTTTCAAACCGACAGTTTTTTACCTTTCTCATTGAAGATTTCTTTCTTTGATTTGTTTTGTGATTTTCAGATCAACTCTTTCATGCACCGGCTGCAGTTTTCCTTTTGTCAAGCCGGTCTGCAACATTCTGACCGCTTTTTCTGCAACCTGTTCAAAGTCAATGCAATAGACATATCCCTGAAAATCCGGATTTACGGATGCAGCCAGAGAATTGCAGATCAGCCGACACTGTTTTTCAATGTCAATATCCATTTCTTTCATCAGATTGAACACCTCATTCCGGAGCTGATTCGGATGATTGAACACTGCATCGACCGGAACACCGAGTTCCAGTATATTTTTCAGGGCATCCATATTCTGGTGCTTCAGGAACAGTTTGTCGTTCAGTTTGATTCCCGCTTCTTCATATGCTCTGCGGAACCCGTGTGCCTGCCGGAACCACGGATTGTAATTGCCCATGAAAACCGGATTTTTCCGTCCTTCTCCAATCAGAAGCCGTGCGCAGTCATATCCGGCCTTTTCCAAATCCAATTCCACACCGGCGAATCCCTCATAGATGTTTCCGGTGGTAATGACGGGGATCCCGGTTTTTTTTA
>ERZ827150.675-NODE-675-length-48433-cov-3.975237_pt1 | contig 48433 bp, 26 predicted proteins | sample MGYA00519779_ERZ827150 | MGnify/ENA primary metagenome ERZ827150 (study PRJEB31778, sample SAMEA3449267) | human gut metagenome | biome: human gut; feature: human-associated habitat; material: faeces | place: United Kingdom | collected 2010/2012 ...
GTCTTGCCTTGCGTTTTTAGGCTAAGACAAGGCGCGTGAGCGCGTTAATACTGTATGTATAACACGCGAACGCAACAACGTATTAGTCAAAAACACAAGGTAAGACCGAGTTCGGACGCAATCCCCTGTGGCTAATCGACTTATAGCCGTGTTTTTAACGATTATTCTCCGCAGAAAACAACGACGTTGACAAATATCTGTCGCCGCTGTCGGGGAAAAGGGTTACGATTTTTTTGCCGGCGTTTTCGGGACGGGAGGCAATCTCAACGGCAGCCTTTAACGCCGCGCCCGACGATATGCCGACAAGGTACCCCTCGGTTTTTGCAATATCTCTGCCGAACGAAAATGCGTCGGCGTCGGAGACGGTTATAACTTCGTCGTAAACGGACGTGTCGAGGACGGGCGGAACGAAACCCGCGCCTATGCCCTGAATTCCGTGCGCGCCCGATTTGCCCGACGAAAGGACGGGAGACTTTTCCGGTTCGACGGCAATGATTCTGACGCCGGCGATTTTTTCTTTGAGATATTTACCCACTCCCGTAATCGTGCCGCCCGTGCCTACGCCCGCGACAAAAAAATCAATGTCGCCGTCCATGTCGGCGTAAATTTCCGGACCGGTGGTTCTGTAATGAATATCGGGATTTGCGGGATTGACAAACTGACCGAGAATGATTCCGTTTTCCTTTTGAGCAATCTCCTCGGCTTTGGCAATCGCGCCCTTCATGCCGGACGTTCCTTCGGACAAAACGACTTCCGCGCCGTAAGCGGCGATGAGATTACGCCTTTCGACGGACATCGTTTCAGGCATAACTATCACCACTCTGTAACCTTTTGCGACGCCCGCGGCGGCAATTCCTATGCCCGTATTCCCCGAAGTCGGCTCGACTATCACCGAATTTTTAACGAGTTTTCCGTCTTTTTCGGCTTTATCTATCATTCCGAGAGCGACTCTGTCCTTAACGCTACCCGCAGGATTGAAATATTCGAGTTTTGCGTAAATTTTCGCTTTTAATTTATATTTCTCCTCTATGCGCATCAGTTCCGCAAGCGGAGTTTTTCCTATGAGTTCGGTTGACGATTTATATATACGGGACATAATTTCTCCTTTGCCGTTAAATAATATTCCGACGGATTTTTGTTCATACGTATTTTATATCCGCGCGCGCCGATTTGTCAATTATTTATATATTAATTACCGAAAGACGGAATATATTAATTACCGACAGACAAACAAAAAGCCGCCGCGCTTACCTCGCGCGGCGACCGAATTTTGTTAAATGTTTTATAAAGTTTTTAACTGATCTGCGTCGCTACTTGAAAGTCGTTACCTCCTTATCTTTTGCTATATAAGGGTATTTTAACGTATTTTGCCTCGAGGCAAATACGATTATTACTTTCATTTGTATATATTGTATATATTAAGTTTTCTTTCGTAATTTTCGCGCTAAACGGGCGCGCCGTTAATCACTCTGCATCGGCGTTCTCCTTCATCGCGAGCGATTTCGGTATTTTCAAGTAAATTTTCCGGTATGCCATAACATTAATACCTCCTCGTTTGCAAATTCTGAAAACTTGTCAACTTAGTTCATTGGACTGCTCCTTGCTTTTTTTCGGCGACTTTTTTTCATTCGGGTTCACCCGCCTTGTCGGCTCTTCTTTTACTTCTTTAACGCCGCTGCTTTGAAATCTGTGGCGGTTTTACCGCCTGTCGCCTTTCGCTTTTTGCACCTTTATTATAAGCGAGGTCCGGGCGAATGTCAATACCCTTTTCCTTTTTTTCACATTGTGAAATTTTAAAAACAGGTATTGACATTTACCCGAAACGATGTTAAAATATTAAGTTGCTCTGCCGGACGGCGCCGAAAAATAACCGTTTTTGAAAATTAGCGCACGCTAACTCGGTTGTAAATAAAAAAGGAACTTTCTTCCTTTCTTATTTGCATAATTCATTTTACGAACACATTATAACGCCGCTGCTTTTCTTTTATCAAGCGTTTTTCGGCAAGCTTTTATTTAGCCTGCTTGGCGGAAAAAAGGACCAGCGTTTCGACGTGTTTCGTTTCGGGGAACAAATCATACGGCGTTGCCGACACGATTTTGTAGCCGTTCTCTATTATTGTTTTGATATCTTCCTTTAAAGTTTGCGGATTGCACGATAAATAAACTATCTCGCGCGGAGCGTATCCCGTTATCATAAGCGCGGTTTTTTCGCCGAGTCCGCTTCTCGGCGGATCGACGAAAAATATAGATTTTTCGGCGTTGCCGATCTTCGTCAGAATCTTCGCCGCGTCGCCGCGAATATACGAAATGTCTGCCGATAAGTCGTTTAACGCGCCGATTCGCTTCGCATCGCGAACAGCCGACGGGGAAATCTCGATACTCGTAACCTTTTTGCCGCTAAGCGCGAACAACGCGCTCGTTATGCCTATTCCGCTGAAACAATCGATGACGTTTTCCGCGGGGGACTTCTTTATTATTTCTAAAACGTCGGAATAAATTTTCTCCGCGGTTTTTTCGTTGACCTGGAAGAACGAATCGGGCGAAAGGGTGAACTTTACGCCGAGCATTTCGCCTTCGAGATAATCCTCGCCGTGAAGTTTTCTGAGTTTGCCGGACAGCACCGCCGCGCTCGACGTTTTATTGTCGCAGGCGTAAAGACAAACTTTTCCGAACTTTTCTTTAAGGGAGTTATATAAACTTTCCGTACCCGAAATTTTCCCTCCGTTGACGACGAGCGTGAGCATAAGTCCGTCGCCGAGTTTTCTTAAAAGCGCGAAACGCAGAAATCCTTTCCCCGTACGAGGGTTGTAAGCATGCAGACTTCTCGACCTCGCCCATTCGAGAATTATCGCCAAAGACTCCTTGAACCACTCGCCGTGAAGCAGACAATCTCTTACCGGAATAACGGTATGCGTCAGGTCGTCGAAAAAACCGAGAATTAGTTTTCTGCCCTCTTCGGCAAAGGCGAGATGAGCCTTGTTTCTGTAAGCGAATTCGCCGAGCGACACGGTTTCGCCCACGCCCGCAAAGAACGGTTCGACGGCATTTTTAACCGCTTCACGCTTAATTTCGAGTTGTTTATCGTAAGAAATATGCAAAATAGCGCAGTTTCCGCAAGAGAGAAAGTTTTTGCATTTCACTTCTCTTCTGCACGCCGCAGGCTCGTCCGTTTTAACGAAATCGGCGTAAAATACGGCGCCTTTTTTGCGTTTTATTTCAACCTCTTCTCGTTCGCCGGGAATAGCGCCGTCGATGATTAATTCGCACGCGCCGACGTTCGCCACGCCTTTGAAATTCTCGTCAAAACGCACCGGCGCGACAAGATATCTGTCCTCGGCGATTTTCTTGTTGATATCTTTCGTATCGGCGGTTTTTGGCGCGCGACGAGCCGATTTCTCTTTTTTAATCTCTTTTATCGTGTTTTCCGAAACGCCCTTGCGGTTAAGAAAATAGTCTTTCGCTTTAACGGTTTTTCCCTTTTTTCTTTCGCCCGGAGCGACGGAATCAAATTTCGGATTGGGTTTGTTCTTGTTTTGACGCATATTCTCTCTCGTTTTTCTTTTTTAATATTGCTTATTATACAACATTCGCTTTATTTTTGCAAGTTTCTTCGCTTCGCTTAACGGTTTTTTTCGATATCGCTTTACTTATGGTATCATAGTTATAATCGCTTTACTTAGACTTTTACTTATGGTATCATAGTTATATATGAGATTGGACAAATTTTTCTCTTCGCAGAAAATCCTTTCACGCAGGGAAAGCGAAGAAGCGTTAAAAAAAGGCCGTATTTCCGTAAACGGCGTTACGGTGAAAAAAGGCGACTTGAAAGTCGATGAAGAAAAGGACGAAATCGCCCTCGACGGAAAGGTCATCAAGTATCGGAAGTACGCCTATATACTCATTAACAAGCCATCAGGCGTTGTGAGCGCAACGGAGGACGGACGCGATAAAACCGTTATCGACCTGCTTCCCGACGATCTGCAAAAACTCGGTCTGTTCCCTTGCGGGAGGCTCGATAAGGACACGACGGGGCTTGTCGTTCTCACCAACGACGGCGTTTCCGCGCACAACGCGCTCTCGCCCAAAAAACACGTGGAAAAGAAATATTACTTTGAAACGGCGGACGAATATTCCGACGGCGACGTTGCGGCGATTACCGCGGGGATAACGCTGAAAGACGGCTACGCCACAAAGCCCTGCAAGATAGAGCGGCTGACAAACAGCAGCGGATATATTTATCTTACGGAAGGAAAATACCACGAAATCAAACGGCTTTTCGGCGCGAGAGGAAACAAAATCGTCGGGCTGGAACGAATCGCGTTCGGTTCTCTCACGCTCGGCGACCTCAAAAAAGGAGAATGGCGGTTTATGACCGAATCCGAAATAAAAGAATTTACACAACACTCAAAATAAAGCAAATTAAGGAGTTCACAGAATGCTTGAAGTAAAACATCTCGTCAAAACTTACTCGCCGAAAGGCGGGGTTACGGTACGCGCGCTCGACGACGTTTCGATCGTTTTTCCCGAAAAAGGAATGGTTTTTCTGCTCGGCAAAAGCGGTTCGGGAAAATCGACGCTTCTGAACGTCGCGGGCGGACTGGACAAAGCGGACAGCGGCGAAATCATCGTGAAAGGCAAAAGCAGCAACGATTTTTCGGCATCGGACTTTGACAGTTACAGAAACACCTGCGTGGGTTTCGTTTTTCAGGAATATAACCTTTTAAGCGAGTTCTCCGTCGAACAGAACGTCGCTCTTGCGTTGGAGTTGCAGAATAAAAAGAACGACAAGGCCGCCGTAAACGCTCTGCTCGAACGCGTGGACCTTAAAGGGCTCGGCAGAAGAAAGCCGTCCACCCTTTCCGGCGGACAAAAGCAAAGGGTGGCTATCGCGAGAGCGCTCATCAAAGAGCCGGAAATAATTATGGCGGACGAACCGACGGGCGCGCTCGATTCCACGACGGGCAGACAGATTCTCGATACGTTCAAAAAATTATCCAAAGAAAAACTCGTTGTAATCGTTTCGCACGACAGAGAGTTTGCCGAGCATTACGCCGACAGAATAATCGAACTCGCGGACGGAAAAATCATCAGCGACGTAAGCAAAACTTATTCCGAGCCGATAGAACTCGAAAACAACGTCCGGGTTGTCGCAGGCGACACCGTAACCATCGAGGACGCCGACAAACTCGACGAAAACGACCTTAAAAAAATTCTCGGAATAATCAGAAAGAACGGCGGCAAGGCGATCATCGCCACCGACGAGAGGAAAATAGAAAACGTTAAAAAAGCGTGCAAAATCAACGAGGACGGCTCGGCGGAATCCTTTGAAACGACAAAACCGACCGAAACCGTTGAATACGACGGAAAATCGACGAAATTCATCAAGTCGAAACTGCCCGCTTCGCACGCGTTCAGAATCGGCGCGAGCGGATTGAAAACCAAACCGATAAGACTCGTTTTCACCGCCCTGCTCTCCGTAGTCGCGTTTTCGCTTTTCGGAGTGCTCTCGGCTTTTATGACTTACGACCGCGATTTTTCATTTTCCAAAGCGCTGCAAAAAACGGGTAATCCCGCCGCAAAAGTCGTCACTCAATACGAAGAAACGCATAAAACCATAACCGTAAACGCTTCCGACGGTTCGGAAACAGTAAAAACGGAGGTTACCTACGGTTCGAATATATCCGTTTCAAAAAACGACCTGAAAAAACTTAACGACAACAACGTGAACGTAAAATTTGCAGGCGTGTTCGGGTTATCGGAGTCCGCGTTAGACGTAAAAACGGATATCGGCGTACAGGTTTCCGACAACGATTATTACCCGATGCCGTATTTTACCGGATTTTCCGATTGCGGCGCGGAGTTTCTCGAAAGTTGCGGCTACACGCTCTCGGCAGGTCGTTACCCCGAAAATAAAGACGAAATAGCCGTTACGGAATACGTTGACGGACTTTTTAAAGCCGCGGGCAAAGGCTCGGCTACGGATAACGCCGTTAAAATCAATATCCGCGTCTTAAACGAAGCCGGCGGTGGCGGGGCGGGATACAAGTATATAGACGTCGATCTGAAAATCGTCGGCGTTTACAAAACAAAAGCAATCGACAAAAAATTTGACGCGCTGAAAAAAACGCCGGATACGATGACGATGACGACGTCCGAAAACCGAAGCGACCTCATCGCTTCTTTTAAGGATTATCTCAAAAACAGTTTTAATCTCATCGCTTTTGTTTCTCCCGATTTTTATGAATCTTACGTCGAAAAAGACGAACATCCTTACGATTTTTCGATGAATATGCACATCTTAGGCGTAGAGATAAGTAACGAGCCGATATCGGGTAATGTTTATTACTATTATCTTGAAGCCTATACCGCAAGATTTGTTTCGTACTACTCGGACAGTTTTGTTTTTTTCGACCTCGACGGAAATGAAATAAAGAATTTTGACGTCAATAACCTTAAACTCGGCGTTGACGAAATTTACGCTCCTTTAGAGATCTTATACGATTCCGAAGGCACGCTTACGCCGAACACCGAAAACGACAATAAAATCAGGTATTTCAAGAACTACAACGGAAAGAGCGGAACTCTCGACGTAAAAGGATATTACGCCGTAAGACGGTCAAAAGGTCCGACATTCAGCAACTCCCGCAACATGATCGTTTCGGAAGAATTTATCAAAAAATACGCCTCCAACGACAGTTATTCGTTCAGCATTTCGACCACGAAATATAAGCCGACGGGCGGAGAAATATATCGTTACGCTCTGGCGACCACAGATAATTCGCTCGAACAGACCGCTTACATTCTGGACGGCGAACCCGAACGCGACGTTGTGAGGACCATCGACTGCGAAGCGTACAGGGGAATTTCACTACTCGTCAGCCTTATCGAAGAGCTGTCAAACGTATTTCTCATCGCCGGTCTGATTCTCGGCGTGTTCGCCGCGCTTCTGCTTCTCAACTTTATATCCGCGTCGATTTCGGCGAAAAGCAAGGAAATCGGAATTCTGCGCGCGGTCGGCGCGAGAGGCTCGGACGTTTTCAAAATATTCTTCTCCGAAGCGTTCATTTTCGCGTTTATCTGCTTTATTCTCTCGTCGATCGGCTCGGCGTGGCTGTGCAACGTTATAAACAGCAGCATATTACATACAACGGTCGTCCCCACGGCGGAACTGCTTAACTATAACGTTTTAAATATCGCGTTTACGCTCGTCGTTTCGCTTGTCGTATGCGCCCTGGCAACGTTCTTGCCCGTGTTCAACGCAGCGAGAAAACCGCCCGTCGAAGTCAGCCGCGGATAAACGCAACTATCGTTTTTGCGTTTGCGAGCAATCGGATTGCTCCGTTTTTAAGGTCCAAAGAATAAAATTTTTCTTTCCGTACATAATAACGACAGGAGGAAAAATTATGAAAATTGCTAATATTATCGCATACGTACTCGTTATTCTCGGCGCTGTAAACTGGGGATTTTACGGAATCTTCAATTTCAATCTCGTATCGATGATTTTCGGCGGAGCAAGAGCCGTCGGCTCGATAGTCGTATATTCCGTCATAACTCTGGCGGCTGTATGGCTTATCATTTCGCCCTGTATCACAAACGGAAAACTCGCGCTCACGAACGGCGAAACGTACTGATAAAAACAAAACATCGGATAAAGGTCAAAGTTTTCGCTTTGACCTTTATTTTTTTGAAAAAAGTAGCGAAAAACCCTTTACAAACGCGAAAAAATCTGATAAAATAATTAAGCAAGTTTCGGGGACGTAGCTCAGTTGGTTAGAGCGCTACCTTGACATGGTAGAGGTCATAGGTTCGAGCCCTACCGCCCCCACCAATAGAAAAAGCACGCGATTTCGCGTGCTTTTTCTATGCCAGCCAAGAATAAAACGAACCGTGGTCTGAGGGCGAATTTTTGACTAATACGTCGTTACGCTCGCGGCTTATACGTCAAGTATTAACCCGTTCGCGTGCCTCGTCTTAGCCTAAAAATTCGCCGTCAGACTCGCAAACGACCAAAACGCCGATATTTTTGATGATTTTTGACAAAGGCGAACGCAGACGTACTATATGTACTTCAAGTGAGAATTTGACAAAAAACGCGGAAATTGCGGCGTTTTGGCAAGGTTCGTTTTATTCTTGGCTGGCATTGGTGGGACTTTGACGCGAGTACGCGGCGCAACCGAAACTTGATGTCTATCGGTAAATTAAATGCGCCGTCGAGCGTCAATTTGCAAAGCAAATTCTTGCCGCCCCGCCATCTCAAACCTAAAACAGACTTCTTCCCGGAAGTGAGTTTTAGGTTTTTTATTTTTTTCAAAGATTACGCTCCGTATTTTGCCGCCGCGTGAAAAATTCAAATAAGACTTATGAAAGAAATAAACTCGCCGTTTGTCGGCTTTTCGTATTTTCCGAAATTACCTCCGTAAAGAGAGTTTGCGACCTCGCAGAATTTCCCTTTGCTCACCGTTGAATCAACGGCGTTTCTTATACATCTTTCGACAACGCTCCCGCTTACTCCGAATTTGTTGCCGATAAGCGGGTAAAGCCCTTTCGTGAGATTACCGAGAAGTTCCGGCGCGACAGCAACAAGCCTCGATGCTTCGATCAGGTATTCGTAACCCTTCAAAGTCCTCGATAAGCCTATCTTGGTGAAAAATCTACTCAATTTTGCAGGCAAACCGTTGTCGTTTGCGGCGAGAGTACGCCTGAAAAAATCGACGATCGCGTTTTCGTTAAGTTCGCGGGTGTAAAGCCCTATGGGAAACATACTTTCCGAATCGCCTTTGCAGATATGATACAATCTGTAAACGGAAAATCCTTTGACGTATTTTATCGTTCCCGTTCTCATATGAAACCATGAAAGCCTTGTGGATAATTCAAAAAATATCGATTTGTACGTTTCCTCGCCGACCAGAATAAATTCGTAATCGGCGTTGACTATCGAACAAATGCCGGAATCGTCGGGCGCGACCGCCTTGTAAACATCGATACCGCAACAAAACTTCAATTTTTCCGCGAGTTTGTCCGTGGAATCATCGCTTTCAATAAAAACACCCTTCATTATTTTCCCCCTTTATGCCGAAAAACGCTTGAAAAAAAGAAATAAAATCCGATGCCGCTCAAAAAAAATAATCCGTAACACTTTTTACCGGCGCATTTCACGACTTTTTAAAACATTTATCGTAATTATATTCTTACTTCCAAAATCTGTCAAGTATTTTTTACTAAATTTTCAAATTGATTTTGATTTTTTTACAAATTGTTTAAAATGCCGCCGGACAGTCCGGCGGCAGGGAATAAACCCGATAAACAAATCGGTTGCGCGTTACGAAAAGTTATTAATTATGCACGTATAATTCCTTATACGGGTTTTTGGAATCGGGCGTGAGAACGTAAAAACGCGATTTCATATACTCTTTTTTGTTTTTTGAAAAATATTTACAAAATTCGCTCACGTATTTTTCTATCTCGGCGAGATCTTCTTTTTCCGCAATTTTCACGTTTATTTTCGGCGAAACGTTCTGCGGCTCCGTTTCCGTTCTTATGACGATTTTTCCGCCGTGCATACCCGTTCCGCAAAAGAAGCCGACCGGCTTGGAACTATTTTCGGAATTGAGAACCACGATAAGTCCGCCCGCCTGATATTCGCCGAGAAAACTTCCCGACGTTTCGCCGATGACTATCACGGGCTTTTTATCTCCGTATTCCTTCATATGAATACCCGTTCTGTAACCCGCTTTTCCTTCTATATATATCTCGCCGCCGCGCATGGCGTAACCCGACGCGTCGCCCGCCAAACCGTGAACGATGACTTTTCCGTCGTTCATAGTGTCGCAAACCTGATCCTGCACGTTGCCGAAAACGGTTATCTCGCCGCCGCTCATAAACGAGGCGAGCCCGTTACCCGGAACGCCTTTTATCACAATGCGTTTGTTTTCCGTTCCCGCGCCGATAAATCTCTGCCCCGCGCAGTTGACGAGTTCGACTTCGTTCTCTTCGCGAATAAGCGAATTAAGTTCGGCAAAGCCGAGGTTTTTACAATCTATTGTTTTCATTATTTTCTCCGATAATTCGCCCTGTATTAATTAATTACTTGCTCGCCGCAAATTATTCGCCGGCGTGTTTTATACCTAAAATCGCGAGTTCTCTTTCGTTTAAGCCAACGCCGCGAAGCATAAGTCTGTTGCCTTTGAGAGCCTCGATGGAATTGATGCCCATTCCGCCCATAAATTCCTTGATTTCGTGATCCCACGCGGTGAGAAGATTGACGAGCCTTTCGCTTCCCTTTTCAGGATCGAGCCTTTCGACAAGTTCGGGAATCTGCGTGGCGATACCCCAGTTGCACTTGCCGGACTGGCAATTTCTGCAAAGGTGACAACCGAGCGCGATCAACGCGGAAGTTGCGATATACACCGCGTCCGCGCCGAGAGCGATCGCCTTAACAACGTCCGCGCTGCTTCTTATCGAGCCGCCCGCGACGAGCGAAACGTTTTCTCTTATTCCCTCTTCTCTCAACCTCGAATCGACCGCGGCGAGAGCGAGTTCGACGGGTATGCCGACGTTATCTCTTATTCTCGTAGGCGCGGCGCCCGTTCCGCCGCGGAACCCGTCTATCGCGATTATGTCCGCGCCGCTCCGCGCGATTCCGCTCGCTATGGCGGCGATGTTGTGGACGGCGGCAACCTTGACGATTATCGGTTTTTTATATTCCGTAGCCTCTTTGAGGGCGTAAACGAGTTGCTTGAGATCCTCTATCGAATAAATATCGTGATGAGGAGCGGGAGAAATCGCGTCCGTTCCGACGGGAATCATACGCGTCATCGATACGTCCTCAGTTATCTTCGCGCCGGGGAGATGTCCGCCGATGCCGGGCTTTGCGCCCTGCCCCATTTTTATTTCTATTGCCGCGCCTGCTTCGAGATATTCTTTATAAACACCGAATCTGCCCGACGCAACCTGCACTATCGTATTTTTTCCGTATTCAAAAAAGTCCTTGTTAAGTCCGCCCTCTCCCGTATTGTAACAAGTCCCGAGTTTCGTCGCCGCCAAAGCAAGGCTTTTATGCGCGTTGTAACTTATCGAACCGTAACTCATTGCCGAGAACATAATCGGCAATTCGAGATCGAGCCGCGGCGAGGAATCGCAGATTATGTGGCCGTTTTTATCGCGTTTAATGTCGCGGTTACGCTTGCCGAGCGTAACTTTGGTTTCCATAGGCTCTCTGAGCGGATCAATGGACGGATTGGTTACCTGCGAAGCGTTGATGAGTATTTTATCGAAATACACGGGGTATTTCTCGGGGCAGCCCATAGACGAAAGAAGCACGCCGCCGCTTTCCGCCTGCTTATATATCTCCTTAATAACCGCATCGCTCCAGTTATCGTTCCTTTTGAAACATAAATCGCTTTTGACGATTTTTATCGCCCGCGAGGGACATAAACTCACGCATCTGTGGCAATTGACGCATTTTGACTCGTCGGAAACAAGTTTTTTCCCGTTTCCCGTGCCAACAAGCGTATGAACGCCGTTGAAACACTGCTTTACGCACACTCCGCAAAGCGTACATCTCGACAAATCCCTTTTCACTTCGTAATCGGCGTAAACGTAACTCATATATCTATATTACCCTCCGCAAAACAATTAAGATTGGTTATCGGCGGATCGGACTTCTCGCCTTTGAGCGTAACGATCACCGGTTCGCCGCCGCGCGGAGCAAACAAACCGCCCGCATTTTCGTCCATTCTTCTTATTGCGCACTCCTCGCTCGCGAAATACGTTCTGCTTCCGTTTTTTGCGGTGACCATTGAACGAAGTTTCAGCCTGTCGTTCAAAGCCATCATTCCGCCGTTCCATCCGACGAGAATCGAAAACGGACCCGTCATGAGCAGCCCCGGGAATTCCTTTCGGAGATAATCGCACACGACGCGTCTTTCTTCGGGCATATGCTCGATGGTCGTCCAGAACGGCGCGGCGATGACAGCCGCAGCTTCGGACATGGTAAGCCCCTTTTTGCGGACGAGAAAATCGAGCGCGTACGTTATGACTTCGGTATCCGTCAGAAGCGTGCATTTATAACCGAACATCTCGATAAATCGCCTGTTCGCATCGTAAGATGAAATTTCGCCGTTGTGAACAACCGTAAGGTCGAGCAAAGAAAACGGATGCGCGCCGCCCCACCAGCCGGGCGTGTTCGTGGGATATCTTCCGTGAGCCGTCCAGCCGTAACCGGCATATTCCTCGAGTTTGTAATAATCGCCTATATCTTCGGGATAACCTACGCCTTTGAAACAGCCCATGTTTTTTCCGCTCGAAAAGACGTAAGCGCCCTTTATTTCGTTATTGATTTTTATCACGCGACGGGCGACGTATTCGCGTTCGTCGAGTTGACTGTCGCGAAGAAGATTATGGTCGGGCATGACGAAATAACGCCAGATAAGAGGTTCGTCGGTTATGCGCGGATTCTTTCTGACCGGGATTTTTGAAAGGTTGATTATTTCAAATTTTTCGTCAAGATAATCCTCGCACGCCTTTTTCGCTTCCTTATCCGCATAAAAAACGTGAAAAGCATAATAATCTTTATACTGAGGATAAATTCCGTAACCGGCAAAACCTCCGCCGAGTCCGTTGGAACGCTCGCGCATGGTGCGCATTGCGTCTGTTATAATCGAACCCGAAACGTTTTCTCCCGTTTCGGAAAACACACCGGCTATCGCGCAACCGGACGGTATTCTGTTTCCTTTTTCGCCTTCTGTGTTCATTTGCTCCTCCGTGACGTCAAAAATAAGGCATTTTACAACTATAATATTATAACCCGTCCGACCGCCGACTGTCAAACGATTACCGGAAAAATTGTTTTTCGATTAATTTATATATAATATAAATTCAAACTTTATATAATTTCGGACCTTAAAACGCTCGCGGTTTATCGATGAATATGAAAAAAATTCTCGTTATTTTATTGATTTCAATATCAGTCGTTTTCGCCGCCTGCGCTTGCATAAAATTGCGGTTTCCTTTGAAATACGCGGAAAACGTTAAGAACAACGCCGCGCGATATAACCTCGACGAATCGCTCGTTTTTGCCGTGATAAAAGCCGAGAGCGGCTTCGACAAGGAAAAAGTTTCCTCTAAAGGCGCGGTCGGGCTTATGCAGATTATGCCAAAAACAGCTGAATACGTGAGTAAAGAGTTCTTTTCGGGAAGAAAATTCGACCTGACAAATCCCGGGGACAACATAGAACTCGGTTGTTTTTATCTTGCCTACCTTGCCGAAAAATTCGATAACCGCGAGGAAATTCTCGCCGCATACAACGCGGGCGAAGGAAACGTGAAACTGTGGAAAAAAGAAAAAGGCTCGCCGCTTACAGAAAAAGACATACCATTCCCCGAAACACGACGATATATAAACAAAGTGACCTGTTACTTTAATATTTACAAAATTATATCCCGTTAATCGGTTTACTTTTTTGCAAAACAATCGTATACTTGCAATATGAAAAAAAATACGTCCGATAAAAAAATTATCGTCCTGGTAAGTATCTCCGCCTTACTTTTTATTATGGTAGGCGCATTTCTGCTTGTAAGAAATATCGACTATAAATCGAACGGCATAAAAACTTACGCCGTGATTACAAGGATAGAAACAGACTATTCGCCGACGGACGAATCGACTAATCATTACGTTTACGTAAGATTCGAAGCAGAAGGAAAAATCGTCGAGGGAGAACTCGGCGCTTACACGTCGTCCATGCGCGAAGGGCAAACCGTTCCCGTACGATACATGCCGGGCAACCCCGAAAATTTCGTGTACGGAAAAGCAATGTTTCTTCCGTGCGTTTTATGCTTTATCGCGGGCGGCGTTCTGATCGCTTTCTTAATCATTCCGATAAAAACCGCAATTAAAAAATCGAAACTTGAAAAACTGAAAGCAAGCGGACAAAAAATGGAAACGACTATCGACGAATCGACCGTGAAATCAAACACGAGAATCCTCGGCAAAACGCCGGTTACGATCGTTTGCTCGGATGAAAACGGAGAAACGTTCACAGCGAAGTTTTATACAGGCTCGCCCGAAAACTTCCGCCCGGGAGTTAAGGTGAATTTTTATCGCGATGGCGATAAATACATTGCCGACACCGACGACGTTTCCCCTGCCGAAAATAGCAGGGATTTCTTTGTAAACGAAGAATAAAGCCGTCTATAAGTCGATAAACCGCATAAAAACACGCCAAACAAACAATTTAATGCACCAAAAAAGACGAGCCGAAGCCCGTCTTTTATTTTATCTTTTACAGATATTTTTTTACGTCGTTTATTATGCTTTCGTTCGTAATGCCGAGTTCTTTTAAAAGTTCGGCAGGCTTATATCTGTCGTAAAAAACCTTATTCAGGCCGTAGTTTTTAACTTTCAGATCGCTGTCGCCGAGATACGCGGCGATTTTTTCGCCGAACCCGCCGCTTAAAACTCCGTCCTCGAGAGTTACGACCACCTTGTGATTTTTCTTTAAGTCATCGAGCGTTTGCTTGTCGACAAGCGTTGCGACGCGCGGATTGATAAGCGTGGGCTTAAACCCGAGTTCCGCCTCGACGGCCTCGGCAAGGCTTTCGCCTTTTTGATAAAAATCGCCGAGCGCGATTATCGCGACTTTTTCGCCGCTCTGCTCGATTTCGTATTTCATCGCTCCGTCGAAGCCGTCCGCGCGCGGCCTGTTAAGAATCTTCCCGCCGGGGATGAGAATAACCGACGCGCCGGTGTGGACGTCCAGAGCCCAGTCGAGCATGCCCGTAAATTCCTTTTCGGTTGTCGGCGAAAGCACCGTTAAATCGGGAATGTTGGTAAAAATGGGCAAAGCGAATATTCCGAGGTGGGTTACGTCCGTAAGCCCGTCGAACGCGGAATTGTTGAGAAGAATCGTGACGTGATTGCCGTTTATGCAAACGTCGTGAGAAATCTGGTCGTAGGCTCTCTGCATAAACGTGGCGTTGGTTATGACGAGCGGTTTAACTCCGCCCTTTGCCATTCCCGACGCCATGGCGACCGCCTGCTCTTCGGCAATACCTACGTCGACAAACCGCTCGCCGAGTTTCGCTCTGTCCGCCGGAGAAAGCCCCATACACATGGGCATATTAGGCGTGACGACAACGAATTTATCGTCCTTTTCCGCTTTGTTTAAGATATACTCGCGTGTGACCGAAACGTAATTTCTGCCGCCGGCAACGAGTTTTTCGCCCGTTTCTCTGTTGAACGGCACAGTCCAGTGCCACGTCTCTTTATCCGCGACCGCGCGTTCGTAGCCTTTACCTTTAAGCGTGTTGATATGCACGACCGTGGGACGATCGATATCCTTGACCTTTTTGAAAACTTCGATAAGCGAGCCGATATCGTTGCCGTTCTTTTCGTAAATATAGTCAAGCCCGAAATCCTTGAAAATATTATGCTCCGATTTTCCGTCGCTGTTTCTGAGTTCTTCGAGGTTTTTATAAAGTCCGCCGTGCGTTTCGGAAATAGACTGCTGATTGTCGTTGACGATTATTATCAGATTTGACTTTATCTCCGATCCCGCAACGTTAAGCCCTTCGAGAGCCTCGCCGCCCGAAAGCGATCCGTCGCCGATAAGCGCGATAACGTTCCACTTTCCGTTCTGAAGTTCGCGAGCCTTGCAAAGCCCCGTGGCAAGGGAAATCGAGGTGGAAGTGTGTCCCACGTTAAACAAATCATGTTCGCTTTCGGCGGGATTAGTATAACCCGAATCTTCAGAAAATCTCGCGTCGTCGATATAACCCGCTTTTCTCCCCGTAAGAATTTTATGAGTGTAACTCTGGTGCGAAACGTCGAAAACGAATTTATCCTTTGGAGAAGAGAAAACGTAGTGCATCGCGATTTCCGCCTCGACAATACCGAAGTTCGGTCCGAAATGCCCGCCGATCTTTGTAAGACGATTGAAAAGCGCTTCTCTGATTTCCGCGGAGAGAGTTTCGAGTTCGCCAAGCGAAAGTTTCTTCACGTCCTCCGGTCCGTTTATTCCGTTTAAAATTTCATACATAAGATTATTACCTCTTCCGTTATTTCTGTATAATCGCAATTAATATTTACACATATTATATTTATACCTATATATTTACACCTATATATTTACACCCGCTCGGCTTACCGGTCAAGAATTTTACGTTTATTATGCGATTTTTCTTTAAATTTTCAAATTTTGCGCAAGTCCCGCAAAAGGGTGTTGAAACAACTTGTTTAAGTCAAAACATATCGTTTTATCGACTTATAGGCCAACTTACACATCTTATCGTATCAAAAAAGCGAGCCTTTCCGGCTCGCCTTTAAATTACTTTTTTACAAATTTAAGCATCTCGTCAATTCTCTTTTCCATATCGGAAACGAGTTTGAATTGAGTCCTCGTTCTGTCGATATTCTGTTTTTCTCTCGTGTGGCGGAAATAAACGTCGCCGTCGAGATAATCCGTCAGAAATCTTATTCCGCATTCGTAAGTCATCATAATCGCGCCGAGCGGCAGATTTTCGCGTTCGACGTTCGTTATCGTGTCGCCGAACACGCTGAGATACCCCTTTGAATACGTTTCGAAAAGCGGCATATTAAAAATAACCTTTTCGGTTTCGGGCGTATCTTCGAGGCAGGGATTGCAACCGAATCTTATGGAATCGCCGAAGTCGTAACAAATACTGCCCGGCATCATCGTGTCGAGATCGATAACGCAAACGGCTTTGTCGGTCGTTGTATCGATAAGGACGTTATTGAGTTTCGTGTCGTTATGAGTTACTCTCGTAGGCATATCGCCGCTATCCAGAAGGTCAACGATTTTGTTCGTTATCCCCTCGTGAGCAAGAGCGAAATCTATTTCGGGACGAACGTCCTTTGCTCTGTCGAACGCGTCCTTTTCAAGAGATTTTTTAAAATTTTCAAATCTCTTCACGGTGTTATGGAAGTTCGGAAGAACCTCGAAAAGTTGCGTACTGTCGAATCTGTCGAGAAGCATGGCGAACTTGCCGAACGCAACCGCGCTTTCGTAAAAATGTTCGGGCTTTTCGACCACGTCGTAACCCTTCGCGCCTTCGATGAAAATATAAACCCTGTAATATTCGTTTTCCGCCGCTTTAAAATAAGGCTTGCCGTCCGTCGTATAAACGAGCGTTAAACTCTCTCTGTCGGGATTTCCGCCGCGTTTGATAATCTCCGCTCTGTTGAATTCCGTCACGAGTTTAATGTTGTTCATAAGTCCGTCCACGTTGGTGAACAGATTGGAATTTATTCTCTGAACGATATATCTCACTCTTTTCCCGTTTTCGTCGAACACGGCAACGTAAGTTCTGTTGATAAGCCCGCTTCCGTAAGGTTCGCAGGAAATAAATTTACCTTCTATTTCAAAATGCGACAATATTTCGTTGAATTCCATTTTTTCGCCTCCGTTGTATCAACATATTTATATCACTTCGCCGCAACAAAGTCAATGGTAAAAACGTTCGCAAAAAATAAAGCGTACGTTTTTATAAATTTTACATAATAACCGCAGAAAAAGAAATACTTGAAATATGAATATAAAAAGCGATATCGATTACAACAGAAAAGCCGTGAAAGCCATTCTCGGCAGCGACGACGTGATATTTTTCGACTTTGAAATCGGTGGCGCGGCGGCTTTTTGCGCGTATGTCGATTCTATAACGGACAAAGAACTTTTAGGGTTGGAAGTGATTGCTCCGCTCTCCGCAAGCAATCCGAAAAAGAACGCGACGAGCCTTTCTAAAACGATTACGCTCGCAAACGTTAAAACGATTGACAAAATTACGGACGCAACCGACGAAATCCTCAACGGAAACGCCGCGATTTTTATCGACGGAAAAAAGAAGTGCATAACCGTTGATCTTAAAAAATTTGAAGTGAGAGCGATTTCCGAGCCGCCGACGGGACTTGCCGTGAGAGGACCGCGAAACGGTTTTACGGAAAGTATAAAATCAAATCTCAGCCTTGTGAGAAGGTATCTCAAATCGCCCGACGTGAAAATAGAAACTTACGAAAAGGGCAAATACACGAAAACGTCCGTCGCGCTCATATTTATCGACGGCATCGCGCGACCCGATATCGTGAAAAAAATAAGAGAGAAAATCGACGCGATAAATATCGACGGAATCCCCGACAGTTCTTACGTGGCAAAACTTTTAAGCGAAAGAAAGACCTCTCTTTTCAAACAGGTCGGTTCGACGGAACGCCCCGACGTTTTAATCGAAAGGATGCTCGAAGGTCGGATAGGCATAATCGTGGACGGCTCGCCGTTTGCTCTCACGCTCCCCTATCTTCTCATCGAAGATTTTCAAGCCGCCGAAGATTATTACATTTCGCAGTACCGCGCCAACCTCGTAAGGGCGTTACGCGTGATCGCGATTCTTTTTTCCATTCTTCTGCCTGCCGTGTTCGTTTCGTCACAACTTTTTCATCTGCAGATTATTCCGCTGAATTTTCTGTTGACGATAGTCAACGGAATAAAGGAAATACCCTTTTCGCCGAGCCTCGAAATGTTCTTCGTTCTGCTGATTTTCGAACTGTTGAACGAAACGAGCGTGAGAATGCCGAAATACGTCGGTATGGCGCTCGCGGTTGTCGGCGCGCTGGTTCTCGGCGAAACAGCCGTTAACGCCGGCATCGTTTCAACGCCCGCCATACTTATAATGGCTCTTTCCGGCATAAGCATTTACGCCATACCCGAAATCGTGGAAACGACGTCCGTTTTGCGGTTCGTTTATCTGCTGATTGCCGGTTCGCTCGGCGGCTACGGACTTATCTCGCTCACGGCTTTCATCGTGTTATATCTCTCCTCGGCCGATAATTACGGCGCGCCCTATCTCGCGCCTTATTCTCCCGTTCTGTTGAACGATTTTCAGGACGGTCTTTATATGAATAACGTAATCGGAATGACAAATCGCCCCGTAGCGCTCGGCTCGAAGAACAAAATACGGCAAAAACTGAAATAAACGGAGAAATATTATGAGTAACGACAAACTTTACGCGCGGCAAATCTGCTTTTTGTTTTTAGCGTTCGCATTGCCGGTTAAACTTATCACTATGCCCGCCTTAGCGGCAAAATACGCCGCGGAGGACTTATGGATTTCGGCGGCGATAAACTTCGCGCCCGACCTTGCAATGGTTTTCGCGATATGTATGCTCGCGAGAAAGTTCGAGGGGCAGACTGTTTTTGAAATAGTAGAAAACAAATTCGGAATAGCCGGAAAAACGATATTTTCGGCAACGTTCGGACTTTTCTTTCTTTTTAAAGCATATCTGCCGCTTATCGAACATCGCAATTTTATCGAAGTAGCCCTCTATGAAACAACGCCCGCTCTGTGGATTTTTCTGCCCGTGTTCATTTTTTCTGCTTTTATGTCTTATAAGGGCTTACGGGGCGCGGGACGGACGGCGGACATCGCCATATGGTTCACCGTTTCGGGAATAATCGTCATAGCCGCCCTTTCGATAACCGCGGCGGACGTGACGAATCTGTTGCCGATAATCGACGTACCGCTTGGAAAAATCGCGGAAGGCAGCCTGAACACGTCGATATGGTTTTTCGACAGTCCCTATCTGCTTTTTTGCCTCGGGCATTTCAAACCCGAAAAAAAACAGACGAAAAAAATAGTTTTATCCTATCTCGGAATGGCTTTGATTACGCTTGTTTATATGGCCATACTTCAAAGCGAGTTCGGCGCGCTCACCGAAAGACAGTTCTTTTCGCCGATAAAAATGGGCAAATACAGCGTTTCCGTTTCCAACATCGGCAGAATCGATTATATCGCCGTTTGCGCGATGATTTTTTCCTGCCTGTTCGGTTGTTGCCTGCCGCTGATGTTTTCGACGGTCTGCCTTGAAAACACGTTCCGATTTAAACACAGGATAATTCCCTGCCTTATCGTCAACGGTTTTATGGCGACGATTATCGTTCTCACCGAGGATTACTACTTTCTGATAAGGCCTTTATTTCAAAATTATCTCATTCCCGTTTTCGCGGTTTTCACGTTTGTTCCGCTCGTCGGTTTCTTTTTTAAAAACAACAAAAACGACGAAAACGGATTTGACGACGGATTAAAAAAAGACGGCAAGACGTTCGGAAACGACGATAAGGGACGAAAGGAGAAATCATGCGCTTTTTAAGGACTTATTTTCTGCCGATATTGATAGCGTTTTCGATGCTGCTTTTCTTCACGCACGATTTCGGGCTTATCGACATAAACCACACCGCTATCATCGTCGCGTTCGGAATAGACGTGGACGAGGACGAGAATTTCGAAATTTCAACGCAGATCGCAATTCCTCAGGCCTCGACGAGCAGTTCCTCGAACAGCGAATCGATTATTTCGGCAAAAGGAAGGACCATCGTCGAAGCGTTAGACAAAATCGCCGTAAACACGGGTTGGTATCCGCTCTTCTCGTTCTGCAATCTCATAATTCTCGGCGAAAACGCGCTTTCGGGCAACGTTATGAAAATAATTAATTACTTTATCAGAACGGACAGAATTCCCGACTCCGCCGCGCTTTGCGCCTGTGAAGGTACGGCTAAAAAACTGCTCCTTTCCAACACGCCGCTCGATTCCGTTTCGTCGTTCGCGTTGCAGAAAATTCTCGAACAGGACTACGCGAAACTCAACAGAATAGCGAACATAAACGTTAAAAATTTCGCAAACGGATATTATTCCAAATCGTCGGGCGGATATCTGCCGTTTGTTAAGGCAATCGAATCGGGCGACTCGCAGAACGCGCCGCAGAGCGGCTCGGGGGGATCCGGCGGAGGTTCGGAAGGGAGCGGCGGCTCGGGAGGAAGCGGAGGCTCGGGCAAATCCGGCGGAGAACAAACGGGCGATAAAAGCGACGTTTACGACGCGTCGTCCACGCTGTGTTTTTCCCGCGGGGAAGCGGTTTGCATGCTGACCGCCGAGGAAACGCTTCTCTTTAATTTGCGGAATAAAAACTCTATAGACACATTTATCAAACTCGATGACGCCGAAATCGACGGACAAAAAACGCCTGTCTTGGTTGAGATTGACGAAACGAATAAGAAATATGCGTTTAAATTTGAAAACGGAAAACCGATTTACGAAATCAAACTCGAACTACAATGCCGTGTTGTGAGCGCGAATGCCGATCTGCCCGTTTCCGAACTCTTCCCTGCGGCTGAAGCGCCCGAGGAGATTCTCAGGGCGACGGAAAAGAAAATCGCCGAAACGCTGGAAAAACTTTACCGCAAACTTCAGATTGCCGACTGCGACCTGTTCGGGATTAAAAACTCGATTTACAAATTTCATTACGGAAAATTCGAGGGGCTGAAAGACGACGCGCTTAAGTCGACGGTTCTGAAAACGGAAATCGTTTGCAAGACAAAATCGACCACGAGGGTATAAAAAAAGAGAGGAAACGTCCTCTCTTTTTTGTTATTTTGTTACAGAAACAATTTAAGATTACTGTTTTGTAAACTTCGTGTTGCTATATTCTTCTCCGCACTCGCAAGAAACTAAAATTGCATCAGCACCGGACAATTTACAAGTAATAACTTCATTTAAACGTGTGTTTTTAAATGTAACGGTATCACCGCTTACGGTATAGGAGAAAGTACCATCAAAACTTGATCCGGTAACAACAACCGTTCCCTTTCCGTCGAAAGCGAAAACCGTATCGTAAACTTTCCAATTACCGGCAAATGCATCAAGAGTTTCTGCTTCTTCTGCTTGTTTTGTGAAGGATACACCGCTAAGCCATTCGCCATATTGGTCATTTACTGTCATTGCGGTTTCACTCGTCAACGTACAAGTAATCGTTTCGGCGTAAGCGGTATTATAATGAGTTGATTTGTTTCCTTCTACCGTATAAGCATATTTCCCTTCGTTTGCTCCTACAACAGTAACGATTCCTTTACCGTCGAAAACAAACTTTAAACTTGAATTCGTGTTGCAAACCCAAGTGCCGGCAAATGCGTCAAGTTCGGCGGGCTCTTCCGCGGCGGTGTAAGTAAGAACCGTATAGTCGTTGGCAAATTCAGGCGATTCACCATACTCGTCAAGACCGATACACTTTTTATATTTAACAACTACATTTTCGCCGTCTTTAGTTACGATATAATCCGTCTTCACGCCGGGAATCGGAGAGTCGGGATCGACAGCATAATAAGTTATCTCCGTACCGTTCCAGTTGGCTTTTGCTTTTACGTCAACCTTGTTTACAAGAACGGTCGCCTTGCCGTCCGCAACGACAATTTTAACAACGTTGTCGCCGTTTACGTAATATCCGGCGAATTCGTCGATATGGTTAACGGGAGTATATCCTTCGGCAACCAAAACAACAGGGGTAGTCTTGGTATTGTTTACATAAACCTTGCCGTCATCATATTTAACATAAACCCCATTGTAACTATAATTTATATCGCTAACGGTTATCGTTCCGGCAGAAGCGTCTACGGTATATTTCCCGTAGTATACATAACTGCTATAGTACACTGTCGCACCACCGAATTGATCAATAACCATTGTATATTGCGGATTATTGCTATTGATATATTTTCCGTATTCGCCGACGACTTCCGCTTTTGCAAACGTGTTTCCCTCAGCGAGTTTTACGCCGTCTACAACCGCGCCTTCGGCATTTTTAAGAACAACTACGCCCGCGCCGTTGATAACGTAAACGTAAGTTTTAACGTCTTCGCCGTTCGTAACGGTTGCGTTTCCGAAACCGTCGAGTTTCAAAGTTCCGAGAGTTTCGCTCGTATACTCGCCTTTCTCCGCGCCCGCGGCAACCATAGTAGTTGCGGTGACGATTTTATACTGTTCGTTAAAGTTAACAAATTTGCTTCCTTCGACGAATCTGTAAGTTACGGTGATAAAGTTACCGACAGCAATTTCGCCTTCGACGGTCGCTTCCGCGTACTTGCCGCCTTTTCTGACAACATATACGGTGGATTTTACATCTTCCGCGCCCGCTTCGGTCGCCTTTGTTACAACGGTGTGAACGTAAAGATTAACCTTATCTTCATCCTTATCGGCTCCGCAATAAATATCAACAACGGATTCGGAATTCCAGACATAGATTTTCGCGTTATCTTTTAACGTGCCGCAAATAATTCTGTCTTTGGTATATCTTGCCTTTTCGATTTTTGTTGCCGAACCATAACTGCTCGTTCTATATTTTATCGTAAGAGATTTTACTGTTCCTTCAACGTAACCGAATAGCGGAGTGGATCCGTTAACCTTTGTAAGGAATCCGTCTTTGAATTCAAGATAATCGTTTTTATCGAACTTATATACGCCGTCTTTGATTTCGGTTACGGCAACGACCTTTTTGAAGCCCGTGTAAACGTCTTCTTCCCAATCGTACCCGTCGGCATCGGGGTGTCCGTGAACAACCGTCAACGTACCGTCTTTGCAGATTGTAATATTAAGTTTAAACGCGATTTTTAAACCGTTTTTCTTCTCTGCGTAAACGTCTTCTCCGAACGTATATTCAACGCTTGCTTCCGTGCCGAAAGTCAACGTGTGCGTTGCGGCGTCGATAACGAGTTTCTTCTCTTTCTTATCAACGTCATATACCCAATATCCGTCGAAATCTGCCTCGGAGGCAAAATACGAAACGAACTTCGCGCCTTTCTTAACTTCGAGTCCTGCCGCCGCTTTAACGTTGCCGTTATACCAGCCCATGAAAGCCTTGCCTTCTTCGGCTGCGGGAGCGGCGGGAATAAGGACGTCGGTCAGTTTAGCAACGCCGTCGGTAACGGGAACGTAAACCGTGATGTCGTCGAACTTGACGGGGATTTCGGTTTCAGTCCACTTCGCTTCGAAATACGCGCCTTTTTCAAACGTTGCTAAAAGATCGAATTCCGCGCCGCCGACCTGATTGAACCAACCGTCGAAATGATTATGTTCTTTAACGGGATCTTCGAGCGCGAAGTTTTCTTCGTCGATAGTTCCGTCATCCTTTAAAACAGCGACATAATAAATCTGATAATCGTTGACGAACGCAATTCTTATCTTCTTTTCGAGTGTTACGTCCGTATAGTTGCCGACGTATTTAATCTTTCCGTCTGCCGTTGCCGTAACGGTGATTTTATCTCCGTCGACATTGAACACAACTCCGCCTTCAACCGCTTCGTAAGAAGCGACGACGTCCGACCAGCCGACAGCATCGGTGTAAACGGATAAACCGTCGGGAGTAATCGTTACAAGATAAAGGGTTTTTCCCCACGCCTCTTCAACAACGGCAGACCAATTGCCGATAAGAGCCCCGGGAATTGCAACAGGTTCTTTTACCGGAGTTTTGATTTTGTCGTTTTCGCCGCCGACAGAATAATACCAGCCTTCGGTATTATAGGAAACACTCGCGCTTACTCCGTCGATATAGAAAGAATAACCGCTAGAAGAGGACGTGAAATCCGTTCCCTGAACGCCATCGACAAGAACAAACGTGCTGTTAATAACGATTTTAACGCCCGCTTCCGTTTCATACGCGCCGACAAGAGCCTCTTCCCCGAACTCGACGGGCTTATCGTAAACGAGCGACATGGTAACATATACGGAATGATCGTCAAGCGTTGTTATTACATATGCCCCATAAGACTGACCAAGGCAATAAGCCACGCCGTCCAACTTGAACGTAAGATCACCATACTGCGTGTCATAAGCTACATCCGTTGCCGCAACGGCTTCTGCCGCGCCGACTTTAAGAGATACGGTTTCGCCGGTTACGGTGAGAACGTAAGCAACGGCGTTTGCGTTGCCGTCCTTGCCCTCGCCTCTCCATTCGCCGATATGCTCGGCTTTTATCGCGCTGAATTTTGCAACGTAAGTTACGTCTGCGGTTACGGCAGCGGCTGCGTCGAATTCAACCTCACCGTTGAACCAGCCGTAAAACACATAATCCGATACGGGAGCGACGGGGATATCCGCCTGAGCAACCGTTTCGCCGTCTTTAACCTCAACGCTCGCGACCTCGGTTTCGCCGTTCATAAACTTAACGGTGTATTTAACCTCGGGAGCAACGGTAGATTCGCTCGTCGTTTCTCCTGCTGTTTCGCTCGTGGTTTCGCCGGTTGTTTCGGTTACGCTTGTCGTTTCGGTCTGACCGGCGGTTTCGGTTTCTTTCACCGTTTCGCTGTTACTTTCCGAATTGCCCGCGTGAGTTCCGCACGAAGCAAGACCGGCAAAAGCGAAAAACGCAAGCATTACGATCAGAATCAATAAAACCGATTTTTTCTTTGCCATAATGTTTCTCCTATATAAAAATTTTTTAACTCCGCGCCGAAAAGCACGGAGTTTTTATCTTGTTCTTACATATTATACAACTAAAAACGCATAATCGTCAAACATTTCTCACAAAATCGCAGTGATTTTCTATCGATTTTTCCTATAAAAGCCATAATTTTGACTTATATCGTCGTTTTTGATTAATAATTATTCATTTTTGCTGCATAATATTCATTTCGGGGAAGATTCGCCGACGTAGCGCGATAAATCTTCCCCGTCATACTTATGCCTTTTTAAGATCGGAACAACTGCTGTTATATTCGTCGGAATAATCCTGAACGAAAAGAATGTTTGCGCTCATCACTTCGTTTTTGGCGTCCCACGTTAAGGTGATTACGTAGGATTTGTCGGCGGTTTTTCCGACAATCTGCGATTTTGCGATATCGTATTCCGCAACCAGAGTCACTTCGCCGTATTTCATCGTACCGCTCGCTTCGATAACTATCGTGCGCGTGCCGGCATTGAAACCGATGAAGTTACCGGTCCAGGAGCCGACGAACATTGCGGGAATGATTTCCTCAACCTCGCCGCCGCGGGTGAGAACGACCGCTTCCGTTCCGTAAGTCAAAGTTTTTGTGCTTATCGCGAAAACATAATTTACTCCGTTCGCTTTGAACGCGACTTTATCGTTTCCGTCGTAAATCGAAGAGAAAGGAATACCTTTTACGCTTCCGGTAAGATCCTGCTTAAGGTTGAAAACGATAGCCGTTCCGTCCGATTCCGCGCCGTTATAAGTTCCGGCAACGCCATCGGGAAGCGAGGGGAGGTCGGTCGTACCGGTATAACCGTCCTTGATATGAATCACGATGCCGAACGTTTTGTCGAAGTCCTTGCAATAAGCGAGTTGTCCGTCGTAATAGAAGTTGAACTCGACTTTATAATGCTCGTTGAATTCGCAATAGATTCCGGTTGCCGTTTCGGTGTAAGCAACCCAGCCGCTTTGTTTGCCCCAATTGAAATTATAAGTTCCGTCGTCGGTTCTGTACATATACGCGACATGCCCGTAACCGTCCAGAAGAAGCCTGTTGTACTTCTGAGATACGCCGTCCTCGTTTTCTTTGTAAGAATACCAGACTCCCTGATGATTGTCGGGAGCGACGAGCGTGACCGCGCCGTTTGCGGCTTTTGCCGCGGCGTAATCGAAACCGATGATGGAATCGTCATCGAAAACGACAACGACGAATTTATCGTAAACGTAATACTTACCCGTTTTGTCGCCTGTTACGTCTTTGATTCCGTCCAGCGAGAAAGAAGTTCCGTTATAAGTGTAATCTCCCTCTTCTGCGCCGAGCGGTTCGAGAACGTAGCCTCTGTTATTTTTATCCGTCACGCTCAATTTTACTCTGTAATCGACGCCGTTAATCGTAACTCTTTCGCCGTTCGCGAATCCCTGTTCGGCTATTATGACCGCATCGGTGACAACCGCGCCGTCTTTGACGAGATAATGGTTCTTATCGTTGACGGCAACGAATTCGTTCACGTCGTAATTAACCATATACGCGACGAGTTCGCCGTCCGCGCAAGGCGTGAGGATAGTTTTTATTTTGGAGCCGCTTCCTATTCCTCTGTTGATCGCTCCGTAGAAGAAATTACGCGTTTCGTCGTATCTGATCGTCGTATAGTAGCCTTCGAGAGCAATTCTGAACAAATTACCGAAAACGTAATATTCGCCGGGCGTAGTGCTGTATTTGCTCGAATATTCGATTTTACCGTCCGCGAAAAATTCGATGACGTAGTTTGACTGGATCGCGTCGTTGTTGGACAAAATCGTCAGATAGGGGAAATAATATTTGCCGACGTATTTTTCACCCTTATGATCGGTGTTTACGGGCCTTGCGAAATTACTCTTTATCGAATAGCCCTTGCTGCCGACAAAATCTACGTCCAAAGTTCCGTCGTTTTTAATCGTCATTTTCATCGACGAGAAATAGTCGCTCAACTTTCCGTCGATAACAACTTCGTCGCCTTTAATGGTGTAAGAACCGGAAACGCCGTCGTTGTTGCGGACGTTATCGGAATACAGAGTTATCTTATCGTCGCTGAACACGAACGTATCGCCGTCGTTGTTGAAATACTGACCGAATACTTTGATATTATCCTTCTTGGTGAAAGTGTAACTTACGGTTGCGGACATTCCGTGCTCTATGGAGAAACTTATAGTCTTGGAAGTGCTATTGAACGCTCCCGCGATTTCGCCGTAGTTGTTGAAGAAATTAAGAAGAAGGTGAGTTCCGTCGTATTTATAAGTTCCGTTGATGATGCCGGTAGAAACCCATTGAAGAGTTCCGTTATCGTAAAGAGCGAGTATGCCCGCGTCCGACTCTCCGTGATATTCCGCTTTGCCTTTGAACGTGCCGGCAACTTCGGCGGAATCGCCGTACTGAGCGTCGAGGCGCATATTCTTAACCACGGGAACGTAATAACGATATCTCGTGCCGGACTGCCAGCCCCAATCGAAGAAAAGAAGAGTGTCGATCGGGTCGCCGTCGTCAAGCAAACCGATAATCGAAAATCCCGTTTCGGTGTACGGCTTCTCTATTTCTTTAACAAGCGTATCGTTTGCGTAAAGAGAAAGTTTATAAGAACCCGGCTTTTTGTCGTAATCCGCAGGCGAAATTTTTCCGTCCGCGAAATTCCATTCGTCCGCGTCGAATCCGAGATTGTTTACGAACCAGTCTTTATCGACTTTCGCTTTATCGATTTTCGTACCGGCAGAATTGAGATTGTCGTAAGATGCGGATCTGACGACGCCCGAATGGAAAGCGTTTTCCGCGGCAACGCCGGCTGTGTATCCCATATCGTAATCGTCGGCGTAACTATAACCGAATATGCCGCCGGCGTAAGATTTGTAAAAACTCGAAGAAGCCTTAACGCCCGCTATGTTGCCCGCGGAATAAGAATCGAGGACGATCATATCGTTTCTTGCGGAGCCGACGATTCCGCCTGCGTAAGAAACGTCTTTCGCGGTCGCTCTGACGCTTGCGTAATTCACGCAGTTGACTATACTTACGTTTGAACCGCTATTATAACCGACGATTCCGCCGACAAACTGACCGCCGTACACTTTACCGTCCGACACGCAGTTGACGATTGCCACCGCGCCCTTCGTGCAGGAAACCGTTCCGACGATTCCGCCGTTGGAAGCGACTTCGAGAACGCTGTCTTCCGTGCCGTCGAACTTGCCGACGATCGTTTCGACCGCCGCGCGACAGTTACGGACGTACGCTATATAAGCCTTCTCTTTGTCGTAAACTTCGAGTTCGCCCGCGACTCCGCCGATATGCGCGACGTTCTTGGGCAGAAGTCTGGTTTCGACGGTTCCGCTCGTTTTAACGTTGACGAAATTAGTGAGAACGGCATAACCGACCGCTCCGCCGATATACGCGCCGATCGTGCTTTCGCCCGAAATGGACTCGACGACGTATTTTACTCCTTCGAGCGTAAGGTCGTATACGTTAGCCCTATTCGTATACCCGAACAAGCCGACGTAACCCACCGACATACGCAAAGTCTGGGTTATGGTAAGGTTGGATATTTTATGTCCGTTTCCGTCGAAAGAGCCTCTGAAACCGCCTTTGACTTCCGTCGTTCCGTCCTCATTTTCAACGGTAACGGGTTTGCCTGCCGAAACGTATTTTTCATCCGCCATATCGATATCGTTTTCGAGGCGGAAGAACGACGAAGCGTATTCGCCGTCATCGTCGGGGTTGTTTATTCTGTCGGCAAAATCGAGAAGATCGTCCGCAGTTTTTATAAGATAAGGATTTTCTTTCGTGCCGTTCCCTTTAGGATCGACGACTGAAGTCTGTTGAGAATCCGATTCGGTCGGCTGTCCGGTTTCCGACACGGATTCGGACGCAGAATCGGGCACGGACTGGGAATCGCCCTTCTTTCCGCACGACGAGAACGCAAGCGACGTTAAAATCGCCAGCGCGATCGTCAGAATAAGTAATAATTTCTTTTTCATGGTTGCTCCTGTTTATTCGGATATTTCCGAAAGATATACGACGGACGTTTCGTTTTTGAACGCCTTTGCGCCGTCGGTTTTTGTTCCTGATATCTTGTACTTTTTGACGAGAACGTCCTCTTCGCCCGATCTGTCTACTTCGTAAGCGAAAAGTTCGCCGTTCTCTTCTTTATAAACGTAAACGTATTCGATTTCTTCCTTTTCTCCGTCGAAATCCTCTATTACGGTGAGCGTCATATACGCGTAAGTATACTCGGATTTGCTTCTGCCGTCGAAACTGACGGTCGAGCCGTCGTCGGCGACGTAAACGCCCTGATATCCGTCGGGAACGGTAAGCACGCCGATCGTCTTCAACGAAGAATCGACTATCGCGAGAGTGTTCTCGTCGACGTAATAGATGAAATAAAGGAACGTTCCGTCTACTCTCAACCTTACGTAATTTTCGTCGACGTAAGTTATCTCGACTTCAAGATCGGCGAACATGCCTTTGGCTGTGCCGGTCATATCCATATTTTCGGTGGAATAGAAGAACATATCGTCCGAAATGAGATATTTTTTGCCGATCGCGCGGTGATATAATCCGACGTTTCCGGTGACGACTTCGCCGTTTTTGCTGACGGTGGTTTTCGTTACGCCGTTCGTGGTTTCAAACACGAATTTATAAAGTTCGGCAGAGCCGTCAGTGATTATTGCCGTGATGGAGTTTTCGCTTTCGGGCTCGGCAAAGCCAAAGTTACCGCTCCGTTCGCCGCAACTTTGGCTTTGCCGAGCCCGACGGGGCTTTTGCCGTTGAACTCGATTATATCGTCGCCCACGTGATACTTATAAAGACTCACTTCGTCGGGAGATTTGCAAACTTTTTCGTCGATAAGGACGTCGTTTCCGCCGAGTTTCACGGCGTAAGTTTTACCTTTATACGTAAACGATGCGGTTGTATTCGCTCTGTCGTAATGATATTTAACGTCCGTCGAAACGCCGTTTTCGATTACGGAAACGCTGCCGATCGCCTTCCACGTTCTACCGTCGGAAAGCGCGAAATCGATATTGTACTCGCCGAGTCCGTTGAACACGTACTGCGTTCCGTCGGAAGAATTCCACGTACCTTTGAACGGGTCTTCGTAACACATATTGAAGTCGTCCACAAGCATACCCGTTTCGGCGTAATAGCCGACCATATAAAGAAGGGTTGAGTTGTCCTGCTTGCTCGTCACTTCGTTGAACATTCCGTATAATCTCGTGCGGTAATACATAGTGACGGAAATTACGTCCTTTCCGATTTTAGATTCATACGATTTTTCGGCGATATAAGTGAAATCCACGTTATTGGAATCTCTGCCGTGGCCGTAACCGTCCTTGCCTATTCCGTAAAGAACCATGGTATAATTGAGCAACGTTTCCTTCCACACGCCGATATAACTTCCCTCTCTGCCGTAAACGGTTTCCGTTCCGTTATCGGTTACGACGAGAAGTCCGTCGGCGTTGAACGCGGCGGAGACGTTGCCGAACGAAACCGCATCTCCGTTTATTTCGTAAGAATAAGTTCCGCCGTTATACTTCACTTCTCCCTTGCCGTCGAATTCTATCGTTTTGCGGTTCGCGAAGCCTGTTTCCCAAAGTCCTTTATAAATATCGGTTTTGGAAATCGTAAAATCGAATTTCGAGGACTGCATCGTTTTGCCGTCCGAAGAAATGCTCGCGCTGCCCGATTCCGAGCCCATTTTTATCGTTACGGAGTTTCCGTTGCACGAATAAGTAAATTCGGAATAATTGCCGTCCGCATCGGTTATAGATCCCGTGCCGTCGGAAAGAAAACTATAAACGGAGCCGTCGGACGCATACCAATTGCCCATCGCTTTGTTGAGTTTGTTTGCCGTTGCCGCGTTGTCGGGCTTCGCGAAGAAAACCGTGTCGTAAATTTCGAGTTTGTCGCCGACGATATCGCAATAATAGTCTGCGGTGAGATCATATTTTTTCGTGTCGATGTCGGGATATCTGATATAAGCGAAATATCCGTCTTTTATGAGGATTTTTTCGCCGTTATAGACGTACATATAACTCGCGACGATACCGTCGTAAATCATAGTCATTTTGCCGTTATCGTCAAATACGAGTTGAATTTCGATGTTTCTTACCTCACCGGACTTCGACGCCTTTATCGTGAGATAATATTCGCCGGCAACGTCCGCATAATCGGCAAACCCGACGTATATATCGACGTCGTTCGTGAGAAGGTAACAGGACGGAACTCTTTCGGTGAGTTCTTTGTCGAAGAAATATCCGTAAGAGATTCGTCCGTTATCCGCGGTAAAGGTGTTCATTCCCGTTCCGTCGTAAACAACGTATACCGGCAAAACTCCGTTCGCGGTAACCGTGTCCTCGGTGAGCGTGAGCGGCTTGCCGTCCTTATCGGATTTCGTCACTTCCGTTCCGAATATGAAACGGGCGTGAATACTCTGCTCGGCGGTTTCGTCGTATAAAGGAACGATTTTTCCGTTATCCGTCTGCCAGTCGGCTTTGTTCCAGCCGGCGAGTTCGCAAACCTTGCCGAGGTTTTTAAGGTCGTAAGAAGTTCCGTTTTGATCAAACGATCCGCTTTCCGCGTTGTAAACGTTCTTAACAATCGCTTTTCTCGAGTCTACGCCCATCTGAGCGTCGTTGAAAACAAGTCCGCAGACTTCGCTCTTCTCGCCTTCCGTTCCGGAAGAAAAAGCGCACGTAAGTTTAGCCGCCGAAACGCAATGCGTTGCCGAAGTTTCGTTATCCGCTCTTCCGCAAATAGCGCCCGCGATCGATTCTTTCTGATTGATGAGCGCGCTGATTTCCCCGCTTACGTAACAGTTGGCAAGCGAAGATTTCTCTCTGAGATAACCGACGATACCGCCCGCGTTCTGAATCTTGCCGCTTATTTCGCCGTTGAACGAACAGTTGTAAACCGAAGCCGCGACCGCCGCCGACGCGCCGAAAGACGCGCCCGCGATTCCGCCGACGTTATAAAGCGGATAATCTCCGGAAGAGGAAAGCGTTCCGTCCACGCGGCAATAAGAAATCGAAGCCGTGTAATCGGGAGCGTAACTCTGCATAAATCCGCAGATTCCGCCGAGGTGAAGAGCCATATTCTCTTCGTTTATCGTGTTGACCACGCTGTAACTGCCGCTGAAACCGCAGTTGATTATATCCGAACCGATATTGTAAGAAACAATGCCGCCGGCGATATAATTGAGTTTGGACGACGTTTCGAGAACGATATCGTTTTTAACGTTCAGATTTTCGAGCGTTGCGGTGACAATATAACCGAACAGCCCGGCGTATCCGTTTTCGGCGTTGATGTTGAAATCGGAAAGAGTGTGTCCGTTTCCGTTAAAATTCCCGGAGAAATACAAATTTGCGTTGTCTGCAACCGGATCGAGCGTTTCGCCGTTGAAATCGATGTCGGAAGTCAGTTCGATATACGCTTCTTTATATTTGTCCGAACCGCTGTTAATGCTGTCCGTGAATGTTTTGAACTGAGAAGCGTTCGCGATTTTATAAGGACTTTTAATCGTTCCCATACCTTTTATCACGGAATCCGCTCTCGTAAGTCCTTCAACGGAAACCGTTAGCGAACTTTGCGCAACGAACGAATATTTGCCATCGGCGTCGGGTGTGAGAACCGAGTTGCCAGCCTTTACCGTCGGAGAACCCTCGTAATAAGGCGATACGCGCAAGCCGAACGACACGGTCGTTCCTTTTTTCACGTTTCTCGGAATGCTTCCGTCGAACAAAAACTCCGCGTAACTTTCGTCCTGCCACCTGATTCTTACCGTTTCGTCGGGATTGTCCGGGTTGTCCTGTCCGCCCTTTTCTTTCCATTCGGCTACGAGCGTTATATCTTCCGTAACGGGCGTCGAGAAAACGTAATACCCGTCCGCGCCGTTCTGTTTCCAGCCGATGAATTCAAAACCCTCTTTCGTCGGAACGCCCGGTTCGGCGACCGCTTCGCCTTTATTGACTTCGACTACGCTGTCGTTCATACCGTTGCCGTAAGAAAAAGTCACTTTCAACTTCTTCCCGCAACCCGTACAAGCGAGCGCGGCGACGCACAATATAACGGTCAATAACGCTATCAATATCTTTTTATCTGACCTGTGTTTAATCATAATGCTCCTTGTTTCGTTTGTTCCGGACAAAATTCAGACCGACCTTGCCCGTCCGCAAATTTGCTTACTTCATCCCCGATAAAATCTCTGCCTTACTTTTTGAAAAACTTTTTGATTTTCTTTTCTTCGGCTTCCTTTAAGGCGCGTTCTTCCTCTTCTTTTTGTTTCACGAGAAGTTCGTCGTAATAAGCGGCGTTACCCATAACTTCTTCGTCGTACTTATGGCAAGCCACCATATGTCCGCCGCCTGCGTCGCGGAACTCGGGTTCAAGCAACTTGCACGCGCTCATACACTCGTTGCAACGGGTGTGGAATTTGCATCCCTTGGGCGGGTTTGCCGGCGAAGGAATGTCGCCCTGCAAAACGATTCTCTTAATCTTCGTTTCGGGATCCGGAATCGGAATCGCCGAAAACAACGCCTTCGTGTAAGGATGAAGCGGGTTATCGAACATTTCTCTCTTCGAGCCGTATTCGACCATATTGCCGAGATACATAACGCCCACTTCGTCCGAAATATGTTCCACGACCGAAAGATCGTGCGAGATAAATATATATGAAAGGCGTTCCGTTTCCTGAAGGTCCTTGAATAAGTTGATTATCTGAGCCTGAATGGAAACGTCGAGAGCCGAAACGGGTTCGTCGCAGATGACGAGTTTCGGCTTTAACGCGAGCGCCTTCGCTATGCAGATACGCTGTCTTTGCCCGCCAGAGAATTCGTGCGGGTATCTGTCGAAATAATGCGGCTGAAGTCCGCATTTTTTCATTATGTCTACGATATAATCCTTATATTCCGATTCGGGAACGATCTTGTGAACTTTGACCGCCTCTCCGACGATCTCGCCGACCGTCATTCTCGGCGAAAGCGACGAATAAGGATCCTGGAAAATCATCTGAAAATTCGGGCGGACTTTTCTGAGAGCCTCGCCTTTAAGTTTTTCTATGTGCTGACCTTCAAAGATTATCTCGCCGTCCGTGGGTTCGTAAAGCCTGAGTATCGTTCTTCCGAGCGTGGTTTTTCCGCAACCGGATTCTCCGACTATGCCTATCGTCTGCCCCTCTCTGAGCCTGAGCGAAACTCCGTCCACCGCTTTGAGATAAACCGTGTTCTTCTTCATAAGGCTCTTGGATATCGGGAAATATTCTTTGAGATTGTTGACTTCGAGAATGTATTTCTCTTCTCCGCCTTTTACGGCAACGTTATCAGCCATTGCTGAGCCCCTCCTTTAACGCGAGATAACACGCGACGTAATGCGTGGGCGAAACCTGCACCATCGGCGGATAACCGTTTTTGCACACGTTGCATTTCATATTGCACCTGTCCTTGAAATAGCAGGTTGAAGGCATATTCACGGGGTTTGGCACGTTGCCGGGGATACTGTAAAGTCTGTCGACCTCTTTCCCGACGACGGGTTTGCTCTTCTGAAGCCCTATCGTGTAAGGGTGCATCGGATTCTTGAATATCTCCGTAACCGTACCCTTTTCCACGACTCTGCCCGCGTACATAACCACGACGTAATCGACCATTTCGGCGATAACGCCGAGATCGTGCGTGATGAGCATTATGCTTCCGCTGATTTTCTCCTTAACGTCGCGGAGAAGATCGAATATCTGCGCCTGAATGGTGACGTCGAGCGCGGTTGTCGGTTCGTCCGCTATAATGAGTTTCGGGTTACAGCAAAGAGCCATGGCTATCATAACCCTCTGACGCATACCGCCCGAAAGTTCGTGCGGGTAAGATTTGTAAACGTGTTCGGGCATCGCTATGCCGACGAGGCGAAGCATTTCGAGGCTTCTTTCTCTGGCGGCGATTTTGTCCGCGCCGTCCACGTGAAGCAACGTCACTTCGTCGAGTTGGTTGCCTATGGTGAATACGGGATTAAGCGAAGTCATCGGCTCCTGAAAGATCATCGCGATTTCTCTGCCGCGTATTTTCGACATTTCCGACAACGGCATTTTCGCTATATCCACAACTTCGTCGTGTTCCTCGAAAACCTTTCTGAAACGCGGTTTGCCTTTTCCGTCCACCGACTGTTTCGTTACGGGTTTTCCGTCATCGCCGATGACGACGTTTCCGTTTTCGTCCCTGACTTCTTCCATAATCGGTTCTTCGCCGACGGGAGTTTTAACCGTGGAACGGAAACGTATGCTTCCGTCGACGATCTGCCCCATAGGTCCCTGAACAAGCTGCATAAGCGACAAACTCGTGACCGACTTTCCGCAACCGGACTCGCCGACCACGCCCACCGTGGAACCCGCGGGGATATCGAACGACACGCCGTTGACAGCCTTAACCACGCCGCTGTCCGTATAGAAGTATGTGTGAAGATTATCGAATTCGACGATATTTTTGTCGTCCTTCATCCGGGTTATATAATCCGATTTTTTATAAGCCGCTCTTTTCTTTTTGAGAATCTTTATTTCTTTCGCGTTTTCTTTCGCGATGTTTCTCGATTCCCTGGCGGATATATAATGTTTTTTATCTTCCATTTTATCACCTCATCGCCTTGGGATCGTAAGCGTCGCGCAAGCCGTCGCCGACAAAGTTAAACGCGAGAACGGCGAGAACTATGCAGATACCCGGAGAAATCCAGAGATTGGGATAATTTCTGAGCGTGGTGTTGTTCGCCGCCGCGTTGATCATGTTGCCCCAGGTTGCGTATTCCGCCGGCAAGCCTATTCCGAGATAGCCGAGCGTGGCTTCGGTGAGAATGATTCCGCCGAGCCCGAGCGTCATCGAAACGATGAGTTGCGGCATTACGTTCGGGATAAGATGCTTGAAAATCTTTCTGCCGACGGGAAGTCCGCTCGCCTCCGCGCTGAGCATAAAGTCCTGCTCTCTGAGCGAAAGAATCTGACCTCTTACGAGCCTTGCCGTTCCCGCCCAGCCGAACACCGTGAGCATCGCCATAAGTATATACAATTTCGCGGGACCGGTGACGTCTTTCGCGTCCAGCGCGACGCCGATAATCATCATCATCGGGAGCGTGGGGACGCAGTTGAAAATATCGACTATTCTCATTAGAACCTGATCTACCCAGCCGCCGAAATAGCCCGCAAGTCCGCCTAAAAACACGCCTAAAAGCGTTTCGAGAATTATTACGACGAAACCGACCGTAAGCGAAACTCTGCCGCCGTACATAAGCCTTGAAAACACGTCGTAGCCCTTATCGTCCGTGCCGAGAAGATGCGAAAGCGAGGGCTTAAGATAGTTACTCGGTTCGGAATAAGTGATTATATAAACGGGCATATCGCCGTAAACGGGGCTTTCGACCTCTTTGCAATACTCTTCTACAACCGCCTGCGATTCGTCGGGCGTGCGTTCGCCCCAGATGAATCCGAACGGAAGAAGAGGACCTAAAAACGAAAAGATAAACAATACCACGAGCATTATAAGCCCCGTCATGGATAATTTTGAACGGAAAAATCTCTTTAAAACGAGTATACCCGGGCTGAGAGTTCTGCTCGTTATTTCTTCCGTGCTTATCTCGTTTTCCTCTTCGTATTCGCCGAACGCGTTTTCCTCGGAAACGATTTTCTTAAGTTCTTCCTCGCTTGCCGCGGAAAGTTCCGCTATTCTTCTGCGTTCGCCGAAAAGAGTATCGGTAGGATTGTCGATAACTGTTTTTTCTTTATTCTCTTCCATACCTCTCTCCTTTATCTGCCGAGTTTTACTCTCGGGTCGACGACCGCGTACATCAGATCGCTCAGAAGCGTTCCGACAACCGTTAAAACCGCGATGAACATGTTGTAACCCATTATGAACGGGATATCCGCCACGACGAGAGCGTCGTATGCGAGTTTACCGATACCCGGAATACTGAAAACCGTTTCGGTTATCATCGCCCCGCCGAACAAACTCGGCAGAATTCCCGCCATCATCGTTACGAGCGGAATCATAGTATTCCTGAAAACGTGTTTATAAATTACTTTGTGTTCGCTGAGCCCTTTTGCGCGCGCCGTTCTTACGTAGTCCGCTTTTAACGCTTCGAGAGTGTTCGTTCTCGTGTAACGCATGAGCGAGCCGACGGACAGAATGACGAGAACCGACATGGGCAAAACCATATGCCAGAGGTTATCGCCGAATCTGACGAGCCAGGAAGCGTCCTTGGGGATAGACGACGAAGCGATACCGCCGACTTCGAACCAGCCGAGATCTACCGCGAAAACCTTGATCGCGAGCGCGGCAAGGAAGAACGTGGGGAGCGATATGCCTATCATCGCGAGAACCGTGACGGTATAGTCCACCACGCCGTATTGATTGACGGCGGCTTTGATTCCGAGCGGAATCGCGATGAGAAATTGCAGAATAGTTGCGATAAAGGCTATCGCGAACGATATTCCCATATTCTGAGTTATAACGTCCTGAACGGGGCGTTTATACTTGAACGACATTCCAAGGTCGCCTTTGAGCATATTGCCGAGCCACTTGAAATAGCCGCCTAAAACCGCGCCGAATTTATCGAAAAATCCCGCCAGACGATAATTGACTTTACCTTCGATTTCGCCGAGTTTGTTTTCGGTAAAAACTATGTTTCTGATCGTTTTGAAGTCGTTTTCGTCATCGGTTACGATTTTATAAGTACCGGATTCCACAACCGTGAGAACTTCGTCGATCGTTATAAGGCGATCATCGTCGCTCTCCTCCCCCGATTCGCCGTCGTTGTCAACAGCCGCGCCCTTACTCTGAACTTTGCAGACAGAGTAAGTTCCGTCGGCATTTAAAATAAGCCTCGTGTTCCTGCTTCCGTCGAAGTCGCCTGCATACCACTCCGCAAAAGTCTTTATGCCGAGCGTTACGTCCTCTTCGTAAGTGACTTGTTTCGTGTTTTTGGTAAAAGTTTTGCCGGCAAAAGAACTGCCCTCGCCCATTTCTATTTTCAAATAGGCGTCCGGCATGGACAAACCGTATAATTCCTTTATACGGTCTACGTCCTCCTGCTTCATCGTGCCTTGCTGCACTGCCGAAGAATACTGATTATCAACGTAATCGGTGGGCATAAACCTCGCGAGAGCGTAAATGATGACCGAAACTCCGAACAGGATCAGCACGGCAAGAAGTAATCTTTTTACCACGTATTTTAACATATCCATATATACTGCGTCCTGCCGCGGCGGCGGGTTAATCGCCGCCGCGTGTAAAATTTATAGTGTTGCCCGTTCTGACGAGCGTTTTTTATTACAGGTAATTCAACTCCCAGATTCTCGAAATAAGTCCGTTATAAGGCGAACGTTCGTTTTCGGGCGTCATCGTCTTTACGTCGAGAACGTTTTTGTTATAAGCCATCATATCTTTTCTCTGGTACGTCGGGAATTCTACCGCGAGTTCCATGACCTTGTTGAGAGCGTTGGCGTAAATTCTCTTTCTTTCGTTTTCGTCGATCGTCGCTCTGCCCGCGTCGATAAGTTCGCTGAGGTCGGTTATGATCTGATATTCCTGCTTATACGCGCCGTTTTTACCGCTCTTGATCTGCTTATATCCCCAGTTTGAAGTGGAACTTGCCTGAGAATCGATATGGTAAACCTGATACATGTCCGGGTCGATCGTGGACGACCATGCCGCCGCCCATACGGCAAGTTTTCCGGAGGAAAGATCGCTGAGCGCGGTCTGCGAAGTTACGACCTTGACGTCGAAACCCGCTCTGTTGAGAATGGACTGAGCCCTGAGGAACATTTTATACGCCGGATGGTCGGTGGAGCCGCCCGCTATCGTAAGTTTATAGTTAAGCGTATCCGTTCCGAATCCCGCGATATCCTTTTCGTAAACGCCGTTGCTGTTCTTGGTGTAACCCGCCGCTTTGACGAGCGCCTCGATTTCGCTGCCGGTGCTGTCGTACTTGTAATCTTTCTTTTCCCCTTTTTCGTCCTTATATTCGTAAACGCCGACTCCTCTGGGGTAAGCCCAACTGTTGGTGGACATAGGTCTTCTGATTATTTCGGCAAGACCGCCCTGATAATAGTCGTTTACGATAATGCTCGTGTCGAACGCCTTCATTATCGCTCTTCTTACGTTGATATTCGGAACGAAACGAGGGTTGACGCCCACGTAGCCGTAACCGCTCGTGGATATTTCGACGTGACCGACGCTCGAGGAATCCGCGTATTTTATGTTATCCTGCGTTGCGCTCGGCTCGCCGTAATCGACGTTGTTCTGCTTGATTGCGTTTATGATCTGGTCGGACTCTACGACCTTATAAGTTACGTATTTGATTTTCGCGTTGGAAAGCCCCGAACCCACTGTTTTAAAATAGGGGTTGCGGACGTAATAAATCATGTTGTTGTTGAAGAACGCGCTCGCCGACGACTTTTCGTTACCGCTTTCGTCGGAAGCCATATAACAACCCGCGCCTACCGGCAAGCCCACTTTATCTCTTCCGTTGACGACCTCGGTCATAAAAGTACTGTTACCGAATTCAAGACCGAACTCGCCTTTGCTCGCGTCGAAAGACGCAATGTAATCCTTCGTTACGCCCGTTTCGGGGTTAGTCCAGGAATGAGTCGAATAATAGTGCATGGGAGCGACCGTGAAAGCGAAGTTATAAATCGCTTTGGGGTCTACGCCGTTGATTTTTATCGTAAGAACGTCGTACTCGCCGTCAAGTTTCTTGCCGTTGAACGCGGACGATTCCTTACGCGTGGTTATTCCCGAAATGGTAGGCACGACCTTTTCGCTCTTGGCAAAATATTCGGTTTTCGCTTCCTGCGTGAACAAATCGGAAATCGTCGTCGCGGTCGCCCAGTAGTTAACGATATTGTAGAAGTTATCGCCCTTGGTTCTGGTGAGATCGTACTCCCCTTCTTTATTCCTGGGGAAATAGTTTTCGTGTACGCTGTTTATGCAGTACTCCTTTATCGCGTTTTCCTTGCTCAATTCGGGATGTTCGTCGATATACGGTTTAATTTCGTCCTCATAGCAAGCGTTCGCTTCTTCTTCGTTCAACTTATAATTTCCGTCGGCGTCTTTCAGGGGATATCCGGGTTTTTCGGGGTTTTCCTGAAGGAAATTGCTGTATCCGCCGTCGTTATAAAGGAATATCTGCCAGACTTCGGTGAAATTCCAGTCCTTATAAGATTCCTTGTCTATACTGTTCCAGTCCGTCGTAAGTTCTTCCTTGAACTTTTCCGCAACCGTTTCGAAATCCTTTTTGGCGGAAGCCTTCTTCTCGTCGCTCCAGTCGCCTACGTAATCGGGTCTTTCGTCGTTGGGAGTCTGCGCGTAATTGTAGCGGACGAAGTCCACAAGATCGCCGATACGTTGATTTGCTTCGCCGATGAATTGTTCCTCGAAAGCCGATTCGTCGCCTACCTGTTCGCTCTGCTGACGATAACTTTTAAGTCCGACTATATCGGTCGAATAAATGGTGGCGGAACCGGAGTAAGAGGGATCGAGATAAACGTAAAGGTTGAAAAGAACGTCCTTTATCGTAAGAGGCTCGCCGTCCGAGAACTTTATTCCGTTTTTGATGAGAAATTCGTAAGTCGTGTAAGCGCCTTCGGTTTTGGACGTGTAATCCTTGGCAACCGTAGGTTCGTTTTCACCGCAGACGATTTTGCCCTGAGAATCGGTGCTGAGCATTCCGATCTGAGTAAGTCCCGTTATCGATGAATCGTACGCCGACGAAGAGAAATACGGGTTGAAAACGCCGTCCGGCGCAGAAATACTCATCGTGAACGTGCGTGTTTCGGGATCGTTCGCCTGCGGCTTGTTAGTCGAGCAGGCGACAATGATTCCCACCGTTCCGCCGACGGCGACAACGCACGCGAGAATGATTGCGATCAGTTTCTTTGAAAGTTTCATTTTTGCTCCTTCTAAGGGATTTTGTTTGCGCGAGCAAACAAAAAGGGTACCCTTTCAATTTTTCTTGTTCTTTATTCTTTAATATTAATTGTTGCCTATCTTTTTTTCTTCGGTTTTAACGCCCGTATAATCGCAGTTTACGGTCGTCGCCGATCCTTCCGCGATCCATTCGTAAACGCTCGACGTAACGTTTGAACCGTAGTCGTAATAAAGCGTTCCGTCAACGGTTACGTTTGAAATTTTCGCCCCTTCTTTCGCCGAGTAAGCAAAGAAGCCGGCTTTGAATTCTCCGCTCGAAAATGCGACTTTGAATTCTATCGTCGCGTTTTCGATAACGAGGTCGTGAACGTAAGCGTTCTGCCCCAACTCGCCGAAAATACCCGCGCCGAAGTTTCTTCTGTCGCAAACTCTCTTGAGCGTTATTCCCGAAATCTTATGACCGTTTCCGTTGAATTCGGCGTTATAATCGCCGTAAACCCACTCGGCAGACAAGAAATCGAGATCCTTGGTAAGGTAGATATTGCCGCCTTTTGCGAGCGCTTTTATAAGAGCCTCCTCGCTGTCGACGATATTCCAGTTTCCCTCGATGAACTTGACGAAAACCGTTATATCATCCGTCGCCACCGTACAAGGCCATGCAAAATCGATCGTACATTCCGCGTCGGAGTAATATCCGAACAGCGTGTATCCGTCTTTCTCGGGAGCAAGAACGGTGGGCTTTTTCAGAACCGTCCCGGGCATCTCGGGATTGGAATCGAGAATCGCCGCCTCGTTAAGCGGATCTGCGGCGTCGTACAGGTCTGCGTCGATATATCTCATGATCGCCGTCCTGACAAAGTTGGCGTAAAGCGTCATATTGCCGTTCACGCGCATCGAAGCGAAATCCCATTTTGTATCGAGAACCGCTCTGCCCGTTTCCTCGTTCTTAATCACGTTGCCGTCGGCGTCCGTTTTGGCGATATACCACCCTTCGAGATAATAACCGGGGACTTCGCCTTTACGGAAGTTTTCGTTGTCGCCGGGCTGAATACCCACGAGCGAACCTTCCAGCACGCCTAAATACTGATTTTTGCAGTTGGACTCCGTTTTTCCCGTGTTATAATCGAAAGTTACGAGATAATCGTATTTTTTAACCGACTCGCCTTCGCCGCACGAGCATAATGCAAAACAGCATATGCTCGCAAGGGCGCAAAGCAGCGCGATAAGAGCGCATTTTTTGAATCTGAATTTATTTATCATATCGGTTACCACAACTTATTTGACTTTTTTCTTTTTGAGATAAAGCAACGCTACGACCGCCGCGGCGACAACCGCAACGCCGACTCCTCCGCCGACCAGCGCGCCGACAAGACAACCGGATTTGCCGTTATCTTCTCCGCCGTTGCTTTCGCTGTTTTCTTCGACGTTAAGAAGAAGATCGACCGAATACGACTTGCCTTCGTAAACGCAGGTGACGACGACTTTTTCGTCGCCGTAAACGAGCGTCGTTTTATCAACCGCGTAATCGTTGACGATAAGTTCGGAATCGTCGTCGAAAACAAACTTGACGACCATTCCTTCGGCGTTGAATTTTTCGCCGGAAACGTATCTCGTTTTATCGGGAGTTTTCTCTATTTTAAGTTCTTTGACCGCGACGGGCTGACCGAATTCTTTCTTCTTTTCCCTTAAAACCGATTCGTAAGCGGTAAGGGCTTTGCTCTCTTCGCCGACAAGCGCGAGCTGATCGGGATCGGTGATTTTGTTGAATTTCAGTCTTGCCGCTCTCGCGAGTTCCGCCGCTTCGGAAATTGCGGCGAACGAAGTCGCGTTGCCGATTTCGTCAACGGATTTCGCGGCTTTGAGCGCGTCTATCGCTTCCGTGAACGCGTGAGTCGTTCCGTCGGGAAGAATCTGCTCCGTTCTTTCGACCGTAAAGAATCCTTTCCAGATTTCGTTGTCGTAACCCGTTCCGTTCTTGGGAACGATTGCCTTAAGATTGAATGGTTTCGTCTGATACGCTTCCTTGAAATACTCGTTGCAAAGAATTTTCGCAACGTAATCATAGAAGTTCGAGTAATATATAGTCGAGCCGAGAACGTTGCTGCCGCTTCTGCCGAAAATTATCGCTTCGATTGTGTCTGAATCCATATCCGAAGCGTCTACGAATTCGGAGAGAAGAACGGGCGCTTTCACGCTGTTGAACTTATACTCCGTCACGTTGGAATCGTAGAAAGCGTAACTGCCTATTCTCGAAACGGTGTAAGCGAATTCGATATTCTTAAGAATTCTTACGCCCTCGAACGCGCTGTCCGCAACGGCGCAGGTGTTTTGCAGCGTGACGTAACTCTCTCCCTCTTTTGCGGCGGGATATTGCAACAAAACAAGCCCGTTTGCCGTTTTCGCATACAACACGCCGTCCGACGAGAACACGTTTTCGCCGTTTGCGGTGATACTTTTAAGCGTTTTGATATTTGCGAACGCGCCGCCGCCGTAAGCGTATTCGTTACGGTTTTTCACTTCGTCGAGCCTGCCCTTTTCGTCGTATTCCTTCCATTCGTAGTTTACGTTGAAACTATCGAAGGACGCGGGAAGGACGACCGTTTCGAGTTTCGTATCGGAAAAAGCGTATCTGCCAACGGTTTTAAGTTTTCCGAAAGTTACCGTTTCAAGCGGCGTTTCCATGAACGCGAACGAGCCGACTTCTTCGGCGTTGTCGAGATTAGCGGACGTAAGCCCCGTGGACGAGAACGCGCCGTTACCGATTTGTTTCGCCGCGTTAAGTTCCGCCGATTTAAGGTTTACGCATCCGAAGAACGCATAATCGCCTATGAATTCAACCCCGTCGAGATTAACGCTTTCGATTGCCGAACAATTGAAGAACGCGGACGCGCCGATTTCCTTAACGGTTCCCGGCAAAGTTACGTTCGTAAGCGTTTCTCTCTTCGCGTTGGACATAAACGCCGACGCGCCTATTATCGTGGTTCCGTCGCCGAACGTTACGGACTGAAGTTTGTTCGCGTTGACGAACGCGCTTGCGCCCATTTCCGTGACCGCGCCGAATCCGGCGTTTACTATTCCGGAAGAAAGGAATGCGTTTTCGCCTATGGAACGCACGCTCGGGAACTCGGCTTCTCCGAGTTTGCCGCAACCGTTAAACGCGCGCTCGCCTATAACTTCGAGTTTATCCGCGACGATTGTTTTAACGCCCGAATCTCTGAAAGCGGATTCGCCTATCTCCGTAAGTTCGGCGAACACGTAATTTTCAACCGCGCATCCTCTGAACGCGTAAGGTTCGATTTTCGTCACGCCGTCGAGTCCGGTTATCGTTTTAAGCGCGGAAGTTTCCGCGAACAATCCCTCGGGTATCACCGTTATGCTCGGGTTGAGATTCACGCTCGTGAAACTGCTCCCCGCAAGCGCGTACGCGCCGAGTACGGTTACGCCCGAAAGGTCTATCGCGCCTTTTGTCTGCAAGCCCGAAAGCGCGCCTTTACTTATCTTAACTACAGTTTCGGGAAGAACGTAATTCGTTGTGGAACAAGGCACCGCCACAAGTTCGGTTTTGTTTTTATTATAAAGGACGCCGTTTTCGACCAGATAAATATCGTTGGAACCGTTGCAAGAGCCGTTTATCGCGAATCCCGACGAACCGGAAGCCACGAACATCGCGCAATCCCTGAACACGTTCTTGCCGAAACTTACCTCCGCGTTGCCCACGTCGAGAGTTTTGATTCTCGACTCCGAGAACGCTTCGTCGCCGATTTCGTACTTACCGGCAGGCAGAACCAGTCCGAGAAGTTTCGTCGTGCCGGCGAATGCTTTTTCGCCTATGCCTTTGAATTCGACGTCGACGCCGGGTTCAAACGTAAATTTCGTAAGACCTTTACAGCCGTCGAACACGCCCGCCTTAAGGTAAGAGCCTTTGAACGTGAAGAGTTTAAGCGAGGCGCAGTTTGCAAACATCCTTTCGCCGATGTCGGTGAACTTCGAGGTTTCGACCGTTTCGAGCGAAGTACAATCTCTGAACACTTCCCTTCCCGTTACGCGGAGTTCGGAAATATCTATCGATTTAAGCGACGTGCAACCCGCGAACGCGGAATCGTTAGCCGTGGTAAGACGTTTGGAATTCTCGATCGTCACGAGCGACGAGCAGTTTTCAAACGCGCTCTTGCCGATGGTTATCGCGCCGTAATAATCTTCGTAGGTGTTGTTTTCTCTGTCCACAAACTTTTCGAGCGTTATCTTTTTGAGTTTTCTGCAGTTTTTGAACGCTTCCTGTCTTATCGTCGTCAACTGGCTCGGGATAACGATTTCCTCGAGATTTTCACAACCGTCGAACGCTTTTTCGGGAATCTCGGTAATCGTGCCCGGGAGAATGACTTTTTTAAGCGTTTTGTTGTTGCTGAAACACTTCTCGTCGATATACATTACGTTTTTATCCTTGGGTATTTCGCAGATTTCTCCGCCGTAATAATCGTAGAGAGTGTAATTTACTATTCTGTATATATCGCCGACAATGACCTTGACGGACTTTTTGAGCGTTTTGTTCGTTCGGTTGTCCGTTACGATGACGTCAACGTACGCCGTGCCTTTTTTGAGCGCTTTTACGTTACCTATAGAATCGACGGTGAGTATATCCGGGATAGACGAAACGAATTCGACTTTGAAATCGGTTATATACCACGGCGACACGCCCGCTCTTATCTGAGCCGTCTGATTCGGATTCATCGTGAAACTCGGATCGACGGAATCGATATTAACCACGTAATCGCTCGAGTTATATACGGGTTCGAGCGTTATTTTCTCGATAACCGGATCGTTCAGTTTTGGGGACGTGACGACGAGTTCCACGCAGGCGTAAATCTTCGCGTTGTCGGCGTCGCCGTCTTTGAGATAAAGCACGGCTTTGCCCGCCGCTTTTGCGAATATCTCTCCGTCCTTCGCCGAAACGTACTGCTGCCCCGATTTGACGTACCAGTTAAGCGATTTGCCGAGCGTCTGGTCGGGAGAAGCGTTTATCACGGGAGCGTAAAGTTCGTTGATCTTCATTTCGAGATCGTAAATCGGATATTCGTAAGAAACACCGGCGGAATCCTTAGCCGTACCCGGTTCGCCGACGTCGGTAAGCCTGCCGTCCGCCGTGGAAACTATCGCCTGATCGGGATATTCGAGAGCCGAGGCAAGATCTATCACGCAGTTCGTCTGATTGAGCGCGTAATCGTCGACGGCAAGATAAAGTTTGCCGCTCTTGACGAGTTCGTCGTAATAATCGGTTATATTGATCGAAACGGTACTCTTTTCGCCCTTTCCGCCGTAAACGGGTACGGGATATTTGGAAGCAAGCGTCAGAACGTTTCCGTCCTTGTCCGATTTGACGTAACACGGCATAACGTCCATTACATACTGATTATCCTGTACGTCTACGTCGAGATAAATGTTGTATTTTACTTTTTTGTTTTCCGTGTAAGGATCAAAACGGATACGATAATCGAGAATCTGCGGCGCTTCGTAGTCCACGGTGAACGTGAAATCGAATTCGTCGTTGGCGGGATGTTCGCCGCCTTCGTAATCGAGCGAACCTTTAACGGTTACGTCGTAAGACGAATTGGATTGGAGATTCCATTCTTTCGCGTCGATTTCGAGCATGATTATCGCGCCGCGGTTTCCGCCGCCCGCCGCGTAAGATTTGCTGACTTTTTCCTTTGTTTTGCGGTATTTTATCTCTCCGGTTACCGAGTCTTTAACTTCGATATCGATCGTTTTCGCGCCGCGGAGAAGCCCCGCGTAAACCATATAAACTTCGTATATCGAACGATTGTTCTTTTCGTCGAAAATCGAGATCGCCGCTTTTTCTTTTTCGGCGTAAATCTTTACGTCCGAATCCGACATTTCGTAAAGGTAGGAACCGAGCGCAATTATATATTTGTCATCGTAATACTGACCGAGAACTCTCGTTTCTGCGGCGGACGCTTTGAGTTTGTCCTCCTCGGGAACGGAAGTGTCCTTTTCGCTTTCCGCGATATCGTAAATACTGTAATCGAACAAAGGCGCGTCGTTCCAGTCGCCATAGAAAGCAAGATAAGGAAGCCCTATCGTTACTTTCGTTTCTCCCGCGCCGGCAAGCGACACGAAACCTTCGACGTACATTCCGTTTTTGAAGTTCTTGTCGAGTTTTGCCTTGGTTGCGGCGGTGAGCGTTATTTTTACGTTTACTTCAACCGTTCCGTTTGCGGGGACAATAACGTTTTCTCCGCTTCCGAGTTTTCTGCCGCCGACGGTTATTTCGATAACGCTGTCGTCGAGCATATCGGCTTTCTCCGCGACCGTCCTGTTATCGGTTGCGAGAGTTTCCGTCATAACGTAAACCTTCGGCGAATAAGCCTCTTCTTTGCCCGACACGTTGTTCACGGTGAACGAGAATTCGTAAACGCCGGTCTTTTTCTTATCGTCGTAAAGTTCTATTTTCGTTTTATCGCTTTCGTTGCCGTTTTCATCCTTAACGGTGATGTAACTTTCGGTTTCGATAGCGTTTTTGATACCGGCAAGCCCCGCGCCCTGTTTTCTCGGCGAATAGGGGTTGTTTTCCTCGTTTCTGGCGATAGTCGCGGTACTCATAAGCACCTGATTGACTCTCGCCGAAAGAGCCTTGCCTTTTAATCCCTGCTCTTTGAGATTCTGCCGAAGAAGAGCGATAGCGCCCGCCATGTTCGGCGCAGCCATGCTCGTTCCGCTGTAAATATCGTATCCGCCCGGCACAGCGCTGGTTATTTCGCCGCCGTGCGCGGTTATTTCGGGTTTTAACTGAAGATCGGGCATCGGACCCCAACTCGAGAAGTCCGACATGAACGGACCCGCTTCGAAATCGGAATCTATCTGAATCGTTCCGACGCTTCTCTCCGCTCCCTCGACGATCTTTTTCGCCGCGTCCATCGTTATGGCGCAGGTCGGAATCGGATTATTGACCTCGCCGAGCGACATTCTGATCGTACCAGAAACGTTGTTATAAATCACGCAAGCCGTTGCGCCGGCATCCATCGCGTTGCGGACTTTTTCCTCGAAAGTTATATCGCCTCGCTTTACAAGCGCAATAGTTCCGTCGTACCCGTCGGAATTTTCGATTTCTCTTCTTACTCTCTGAGTGTAGTTCGCCGTTCTGCCTACGCTGCCTATAACGACGTATTTAAAATTAAGGGTTTCGCCTTTCGTTTTGCCGGTAATTCGATACAACTGATCGACGAAATCGAGTTCGTTGCCGTCGCCGTCGGAAGCCTC
>ERZ827150.680-NODE-680-length-48318-cov-5.872946_pt1 | contig 48318 bp, 38 predicted proteins | sample MGYA00519779_ERZ827150 | MGnify/ENA primary metagenome ERZ827150 (study PRJEB31778, sample SAMEA3449267) | human gut metagenome | biome: human gut; feature: human-associated habitat; material: faeces | place: United Kingdom | collected 2010/2012 ...
CCACGGTGTCAGTGGCGAACTCCACGTTGCCCGCCACGTAGTGCACGTTCACCGTAGCAACCGCTTCAGGCCGCTGATAGGTGAAGGTCACGTCGGTTTGCGTGGCCGCGCCGTTTTCAAAAGGAATGGTCACGGGGTTCGCGTCCACAACGCTATAACCTGCCGGGATCAGTTCCGGCTTCGGGCTGACCGTGTTATTGCTCTCCGTGATTTCCACGGTGTCAGTGGCGAACTCCACGTTGCCCGCCACGTAGTGCACGTTCACCGTGGCGGTGGCTTCACCCTTTTCATAGGTGAAAGTCACTTCCGTCATGCTGGGCTGACCGTTGGTGAACGTGATCGTCACCGGCTCCACCGAGACGGGCTGATAGTTCGCAGGCACCAGTTCTTCCTTGGGCGCGATAAAATTGTCGCTTTCGGTGACGGTAACGGTATCCGTGGCAAATTCCTGCCCGTTGGCTACATAATGAACCTTGATTTCCGCCCGGGCTTCCGGCTTCTGATAGCGGAAGGTAATGACGGAGGGCTGGGGCTGGCCGTCCACGAACGTCACCTGCACCGGGTCGGCCTCCACGGGCTCGTAGCCTTCGGGCACATACTTGGCCTCCGGGGCCACCATGGGTTCTTCGGTGGAGACGGTCACATAAGCGCCGCTGAATTCCGTACCGTTTTCATCCACATAGGATACATACACCTGCGCAATGCTGCCCAGCTGCACAAAGTCGCTCACAATGTAGCCGACCTGCTCTTTGTTATCCTCGCCGAAATAACTGACATAGTACCAGTGCTTGCCCTCTGAGTCCAACTGAGCATGCACGGTGACAGGCGTCTTCTGGTTCAGCGTGCAGATAACGTTAACGGTATCCTTGCCGCTTTTCGGCGTAGCACGGAAATTGATCGTTCCTTTTTCCGCGACCGTATAGCCGGGCACGTCGTTCAGGGGCGTATAATTGTCATAGGCTTCGGGGCCTTTTTTTGTGGGCTCCTGCGTGGGCGTTTCCGGCTCTGGGTTTCCAGTGTCGCCGGTATTGCCGGAGTCCCCTGTGTTCCCTGCATCACCTGTGCTGCCCGTATCGCCAGTATTTCCAGCATCGCCGGTATTCCCGGCGTCTCCAGTGTTGCCAGCGTCGCCGGTGTTGCCAGTATCGCCGCTGTCGCCGCCGGGGGCGCTGACGGGCCGCATGTAGAAGATCACGTCTCCGGAAACGGTGCCGTCATTGTTCACCGTCACCGTCTGGGGCGTGGAATCGATCATCTCATAGCCGGAAATCTCGCCCTGACGGTCCGGCGTAAACTGATACACGCCGGGGGCCACGTCGTAGCGGGTATCGTCCAGCAGCTGCTGCCAGTCCTGCGTAATATAATAGATATGAACCGTTCCGTTCACCGGCGCAGCCTGAGGGAGCTGCTGGGTGGACAGATACACATAGCAGCTGCCGGCGTAGTCGGTCTTTTCCTCGTTGCGGTAGAACTCCACCAGCGCCACGGCCTGCGTGGCGTCCACCGCCGTCACGTCCTGCTGGGAAACAGGTGCGGTCTTGTCAGCGTTCCACCAGAGATAGGTCACGTTATAGAAGTAGGGACTTCCGTCCGCCACTCCCACGGTGATCTGCAGGGGCCACGTGGGGCTGTCCATGGTCTGGGCCCAATAATAAGTGACCCCGTCCTCCCCCACCGCCAGCTGCCCCATGGCGCTGCCGGTCAGGCCGTTGGCATCCGTGTAGCTCACATAAACCGCAGGCACGTCCGCCGTTTCCGTGGCCAGCGCCCCCAGCGGGGCCGCCAGCTGCAAAAGGATCAGCAGCAGACTGGTCAATAGGGCCAGTCCTCTTCTTCCGTATGATTGCGTCCCGAACATATTGCAGTTCCTCCTTGCCGTTTGTTCTGACCGAAGATTCTCTCCGTCCACAGGGCGGGTAAGGATCTCCATGTTCATTTTAAGGGGAATGATATGGCCTGTCAAGAAATTCAGACCCCGGATTCCCGTCCATTATGTTACAACTTTCGCGCCGATCTTTTTTCCGTTCTGCAAGGGTTCCGCCGTCCCGTTGGCGAATTAAGAACAAGGTCATTTCAAGGAGGCGAACATTCATGTTGTCCGACGACCGTCAGCTGATCGAAACGCCGATCAGCGATGAAACCGTATTCCGGGGAGCCCTGATCGACGTGAGCCACATGCAGGTGCGCCTGCCCAACGGCCGCACCGCCCTGCGGGAGATCGTTCACCACAAGGGAGCGGCAGCCATCGTTCCTGTAGACGACGAGGAATACGTCTATCTGGTGCGACAGCACCGGGTGGTCAACGATATGCTGACCTGGGAAATTCCCGCCGGTAAGCTGGACACCGCAGACGAGGATCCCCTGCACTGCGCCATGCGCGAGCTGCGGGAGGAGACCGGCCTGAAAGCCGAGCATATGGAAAAATTGAGCCATATCGTCACCACGCCGGGCTTCTGTACCGAGAAGATCGGCCTGTATCTGGCCACCGGCCTGAGCCAGCACGAAGATCATCCCGACGAGGACGAATTTCTCCGCGTGACCCGCATCCCCCTGAAGGAAGCGGTGCAGCGGGTCATGAGCGGCGAGTTTCAGGACGCGAAGACCGCGCTGGGGCTGCTCATGGCGTGGCAGAAGCTCCATCCTTCCTATAAATAAAAGCGGAGTCGGAACGATTTCATGCAAAACCATCTGAATCTTTTTTCCAGTCTGCCCACGCTGCGCACGAAACGGCTGACCCTCCGCCCGGTCCGCATGAGCGACGCGGCGGATCTTTACGAATACTCCAAAGATCCCGAGGTGGCGCGGCACGTGCTTTGGGACGCGCACACCTCCATTCACCAGACCCGTTCCTATCTTCGGTTTCTCATCCGGCAGTACCGGGCCGGTCAGCCCTCCACCTTTGTGATCGTATGGAACGAAAATCGTAAAGCCATCGGCACCATCGGCTTTATGTGGGTGCAGCAGGAGAACCGCTCCGCCGAGGTGGGCTACAGTCTGAGCCGGGCCTATTGGAACCGGGGCATCATGACCGAAGCGCTGCAGGCCGTGCTGCAATTCGGCTTTGACACTCTGAATCTGAACCGTATCGAAGCCCAGCATGAAAGTGACAACCCCGCCAGCGGACGGGTGATGGAAAAAGCGGGAATGATCCATGAAGGGCGGCTGCGCCAGCGGGTCTACAACAAGGGCCGCTACGCCGACGTGGAGCTTTACGCCATTCTTCGGCAGGATTTGCGTTTTTCCGCTCGTTAGATTACAATGAACAGGGCGATTGCCGAAGAAGGGAGCTGCGGCCATGAAGCGATGGAACCGATTTCTGCTGTTGGGGTTCGTGTTTATCCTGCTGACCGGCTGCACGGCCAACCATTCCGAGTCCTACCGCCGGGCGTTGGATATTTTTGCCTCCGGCGAATATGAAGAAGCGGCGCAGGCCTTCGAAAAGCTGGGAGACTATCAGCAGTCCGCCCAATACGCCGCCTATTCCAGGGGGCTGGTGCTGTGGGAGCAGGGCGACTATCTGAACGCCGAACCGTACTTTGAGCAGTGTCAAACGCTTCTGATGGGCGGACAGCGGTACGCCTACTGCCATGCCTGTGCGCTGGAAGCGGCGGGAGACGCTGCGGGTGCGGCCGAGGCTTTCGGCAAGCTGGGCGACTTTGAGGACGCGGCCCTGCACCAGTACTACAACGAAGGCGTGGACGCGGAAAACCGCAAGGACTACGAAAAGGCTCTTTACGACTATTCCGCCGCCGGGAACGTGGCCGACGCTTCCGACCGGCTGCTGAACCTGCAGGGCCAAATCTACAACCGGGCCATCGAGCTTCGGGAGGAACATTCCTACGAAGAAGCTATTTACCTGTTCACCATTTTGGGAGATTATCTCAGCAGCGCCCGTCAGGCGGTGGAATGCGAGCAGATTTTCCGGGACGAGCAGTACAGTCAGGCGGACGCAATGGAAATGGCCGGAGACCTGCAGGGGGCCTACGATCTTTTTTCCACGCTGACCGGGTTCCGGGACGCGGCCCAGCGGGCTTCTGATCTGGCTTCCCGGCTGGGCATCCCCGATACCAGCGAAAGCGACTGATTATCACTTACGAACGGAGGCCATTTCAATGGCAAAGCTTTATTTCCGCTACGGGGCCATGGGCTCCAGCAAAACGGCCAACGCCATCATGGTGCGCTACAACTATCTGGAGCGGGGCCAGAAGGTGCTCATGCTCAAGCCTAAGCTGGACAGCCGGGACGGCGAGACCATGGTGGCCAGCCGCTGCGGCCTTTCCTGCGCCTGCGGCTACATGGAGGACATCGACACCTACCCCGTAGAGGAATACGACTGCGTCATCGTGGATGAGGCCCAGTTTTTGACCAAGGCGCAGGTGGAGAAACTGGTGGAGATCGTGGATGACCGGCATGTGCCGGTGATCGCTTACGGTCTGCGCACGGACTTTCAGGGCAACCTGTTCGAAGGCAGCCAGTGGCTGCTGGCCTGGGCGGACACCATCGAGGAGGTCAAGACCATCTGCTGGTGCGGCAAGAAGGCCACCTGCAACGCCCGCATTCTGGACGGCAAGGTCGTCAAGGACGGCGCGCAGGTCATGCTGGGCGGCAATGAGAGCTACGTCAGCCTGTGCCGCAAGCACTGGACCGAGGGTAAGCTGAAGCCCTGACCCCGCGCGGGCCGATCACATCCCGAAAGGAGGCGCCGTCATGGAAAGATTGCGCCGGTTCATCTGGTATCTGGCGGGCAGACTGTTTCTGCTGCTGACGCTGCTGAGCCTGTTTACCGTCACGTTTTATTACGCCATGAACGCCACCAACATCTATATCGTCCTCAAGGACGGCATGGCCAAGCGGGCGCAGGTCATCATGATGGAGGAGGACGCTTCCGAGCTGACCAAGTTTTTCCAGTCCAGCTACCTGCAGCGGGATCAGAACCTGCAGATCGCGCTGGAAGGGAAAAGCCCCTACACCTATTACACGGTGCGCGGCATCGACCACCGGCTGAAAATGACGTGGATGTGGTGCTGGCCCTGGGACACCACCGCCCGGGCGGAATTTACCGAGACCATCCCCCGCATCGACGGACGGGTAAAAAGCTCGTCGGCAGACGCGGCCCGAGCCCTGTATGGCGACGGCTTCGAATATCCGCCCAAATGGCAGGGCGGGCGCTATGCCGCCACACTGGTGAAGGAAAACGGCCAGTGGCACGTGCGCAGCCTGACGTTACTGGCACAGGTGGACGAATAACCTTTCTTTTTAGCCTTGAAGCAGGCACCGTCTCGCGGTATAATGAGACGGTGCTTTTTCGTGTTCTTTTGCATAGATGCGGCAAAGCGAAAACAGAAAAAGGTGGAGTTTTCATGGTGTTGTACATCGGTACGGGAGCCGCGCCGCTCCGAGGGAGCTTTCTGCTGGCCGGGCTGGTGCTGTTTTGGGGGCTGGGCTTCTGGCAGGGAAAAAAGCGGGGCTTCGACGCCCTCACGCTGGTGCTGGCTTCCGTCCTGACGCCTCTTTTGAGCGTATTCTGCGCCCACTTTTTTTACCGGCTGGTCAATCTGGCCTATGACCCGCCCGCCTTTACGGAGCTTTTCGCCCTGTGGCAGAACGGGCACATGCTGTACGGCGGACTGGTTGGCTGCCTGCTGGCACTGTGGTGCTGCGGCGGAAAGCGCGCCCTTCGCCTGATGGACGCATACGCTCCCTCTATGGCCCTGATGACCGCCTTCTTTCGGCTCAGCGAAGGCTTTGCCGGGCAGGGGTACGGCGAATACGTCTACGAAGAAACCTTTCTGTGCCGCTTTCCCTTTATGATGTACGATCCCTCCTACGAATTGTGGGCATGGGCGCTGTTCATGGCGGAAGCGCTGGTGGCGCTGGTGCTGTTTGTGGTGCTGCTGTGCCGCAAAGACCGGCGGGACGGGGACGGCGTTCTGCTGCTTCTGGGTCTTTTCGCCGCCGCGCAGATCGTGCTGGAAAGCCTGCGCCGGGACGAGTTCCTTCGCTGGGGCTTTGTCCGCTGCGAGGAACTGTTCAGCGCTCTGACCGTTGGAGCGGTGCTCTTTGGCTATCAGCGGCTTTCCAAAAAAGGCAAAACGCAGCAAAAGATCCTTTGCTGGGCGCTGTTCGACGTGCTGGTGGCATTCTGCATCCTGCTGGAATTTGCCACTGAAGGCCGCATTCCCTTCCTGCGCTTTTTGGACGTGGAAGGCTGCTATGGCTGCATGGTCGCTGCTTGCGTTGGTCTCATGGGCTGTGTGCTATGGATGCGTTCGCTGGGTTCGGAACGGGGGAAGCGCGCCGGGAAGAATGGACAACCCGTAGTTCAAGCCGTCTGTCTGCTGCTGGCGCTTTGTGCGCTGCCTGGCTTTTCACTGGCGGAAAGCGCCGAGCTGCCCCACTTGGAACCTGTTACCTTTTCCGATATTTCCTATGAAGCTTCCGAAGACGCGAAGAACAATTACAAGCCGGACAGCAGCGCCTTCAGCGAGGACAATCTGTCCTACCATGACGATTCCATTGATGTGAAGCTTCACCGCATTCGCGTCCATGACACCGACGTAGTGGTAGCCTTCATCCAAATCGCCAATGCCAACCAGATCCGCAGCGAACTGGCCAAACCCTATCCGCAGAAGGCTACCATGCGGGCCAGCGTTATCGCCCAGAAGGTGAACGCCGTCTTTGCCATCAACGCCGACTGGTTCACCTATCATGACGCGGGGATCATCTACCGCAACGGTGTGCTTCTGCGCGAGCGGGAGGACGAAAGCTACGATGGGCTGGTCATCGACGATCAGGGCGATTTCCACATTGTGTCGCCCATGACGAAGGAAAACTTCGCCAAGCTGGAACGGCCCGTGCTGCAGTCCTTCGCCTTTGGCCCCGCGCTGGTGCTGAACGGCGAAGCGCAGACCTTCCCCGACCGGAAAGTGACCTATGCCCAGCGGGTCGCCATCGGCCAGATCGACCACCTGAAATACGTCGTGGCCGTGTCCGACGGCTACATGCAGGAGAACTCCACCGGCCTGACCATGGATCAGATGGCCCAGCTCATGGCGGAACTGGGGGCCGTCACCGCCTACAATCTGGACGGCGGACAGTCCTCCAGCATGATCATGCACAACATCAAGATGAACGCCGACTCCAAGGTCATGCGGGCCGTCGGCGACATTCTTTACTTTGTCACCGCAATCCCCAACGACTGACGAGCCTTAAAAAACAAAGGAGGACTTTCTCTTATGAAGCACTTGATTCATGTCTTATCCCTGATTCTGTGTGCGGCGCTCCTGCTGGGCGTATGCGCTGCGTCGGCGGAAACGCTGCCCGAAATTGGCAGTGAGATCACCTTCGGTCACTACGAGCAGGACGAAGACCTAACCAACGGTCAGGAGCCCATCGAATGGATCGTTCTGGATGTGGACGAAGAAAATCAGAAGGCGTTCCTGCTGAGCAAATATTGTCTGGAAACAAAGGTGGTCTACCCGGAGCGGGTGCCCATGTACTGGGGTGCTTCCACCCTGCGGGAGTGGATGAACGGCGAATTTCTGAACGCGGCCTTCACCGCCGAGGAGCAGGAAAAGATTCTGACCACCACCGTGACGAACGAAAATCCCCACGGCATGAAGGGGGCGGGCGCTGACACGGAGGACAAGCTGTATCTGCTCAGCCATGAAGAAATTCTGCATTACTTCCCGGAGCAGCCCAGCCGGATGGCCTACGCCACGGAACATGCGAAGGCACAGGGCTGCACCATCGGCGAAACGACCGGCGCGTGCCGCTGGTGGCTGCGCACCACGGGCGCGCGCAAGATGGACATGTGGGGCGTTCGGGTGGACGGCCGTCTGACGGCCTACGGGATGCAGGATGTGGACTGGCCCACCAACACGGTTCGGCCGGTATTCTGGATGGACTATTCGAAGTAAAAAGCAAATGTAAAAAGAGACTGCGGAAGGCAGCTCGTAATAAGACAGGTTTATAGCGTTTAGTAAGAACAGCGTGGCGTGAAGTCACGCTGTTCTGCTTTTTACTGCGTGATTGACCATTTCTGTAATAATGCTTTCGGGCAGGAATCCGATACAGGCGAGGCTGATCCGTACATCCTGCACCCTATGTCCGCTGCTTTTGTCGGGAGCACAAACATATACCTTATTCACAAGATCATGCAGGACTGCCGGTGTCAGTTCCGTCAGTTCTGGGTATTTCTTTGCTCTGCGGATGAACTGCTCGATGCTGTCCGCTTCTTCTTCCTGCTTGGTAATCTCTTGTTCCCAAAGCTGCATCTTTTCCGTCAGTTCTGCTTGCTCCTTCTCGTAATCAGCAGACAACTTTTGAAAGCGGCTGTCATTGATCTTGCCCGAAATATTGTCCTCATAAACCCGCTTGAACAGTCGGTCAAGTTCCTCGATCCTGCGCTGTGCCTGTGTGAGCTGTCTGCGTTTTGCAGCCAGCTCTTTTTTGAATTCTTCTTTACGCTTGGCGCCGAGTTTTTCACGGAACAAGTCCTCGCAATCGGATATGTACCAAAGAAGGATTTGCAGGAATTTCAGTACACCCTTTTCCAATACCATTGCACGGATAAAGTGTGTTCCACACACATCTTTGCCTTTCTTCCGAGAGGTAGAACAAACAAAGTGATCTTGCCGCTCCTCAAAGTTTTGCGTGGTGCAGTAGTACAGCTTTTCTCCGCAATCGGCACAGTAGGCAACACCGGAAAATAAATTGCTCTTGCCCGTCTTAGCCGGTCTGCGCTTGTTTCGGCGAAGCTCCTGCACCCGATCAAAGGTTTCCTCATCCACAATGGCTTCGTGCGTGTTGCGGAAGATCTTCCATTGATCCGGCGGATTCTCGATGGTCTTTTTGATCTTGTAAGACTGTCGGTGCGTTTTGAAGTTTACGGTATGTCCGCAATACTCCATCCGTTCCAGAATGCCCGATACTGTGCTGTCGTTCCATCCATAGGGATTGTCGGGCAAAGCACAGCGCACTTTCCGTTTCTGCTTGTCCTGATAGACAGTAAGTGTCAGCACTTGTTCCTCTTTGAGTATACGGGCGATTTGCGTCGGACCATTACCATCCATGCATAAAGCAAAGATGCGTTTGACAACCTGTGCGGTTTCATCATCGACAATCCACTGCTCGGAGTTTTCTGCGTCTTTCACATAGCCGTAGGGCGGTATGGTGGTCAGATGCTCACCGGACTCGCCTTTCAGCTTTAAGGATGCCCGTACCTTTTTGCTGCCGTCCTTAACATAGAACTCGTTTATGATATTCAAAAAGGGAGCAAACTCGTTGTCGCTCTGGTTGGCACTATCCACACCACTGTTGACTGCAATGAAGCGGACATTGTTCTGCGGAAATGTAATCTCGGTGTACATTCCTACTTCCAGATAGTTACGCCCGATCCGACTCATGTCTTTGGCTATGACGATACCGATCTTGCCTTCGTCAACCATGGCCATCATGCGCTGCCAATCTGGTCTTTGAAAGTTTGCGTCGGAGTACCCGTCATCCACAAAATACTCAAGGTTCCGAAAGCCTTTTTCCTTAGCAAACTTCGTCAGAAATGCCCTTTGATTAACGATGGAATTGCTGTCACCCTGTTGGTCATCGTCACGGGAGAGGCGGCAATACAATGCTGTAATTTTATCAGACTGCTTCATAATATTTTCCTCCATATTCGGTGGGCAGTCTGCCAATACAAGGTTGCTGTGGGTCATAAAATCACACACCCTTTTGCTCATCTGCCAGCTTCACCGCTTTTTCGGGAAGTGTGTGTTTCCCGTCAAAGCTGCCGGTAAAGCGGTAGGTGGTATGCCCTTCTTCAAGGCGTACCGTAATCTGCGGCAACTCCTGCCACATAGGAACAGGAGCATGGCGAGTGCCGTCTTGGTCGATGCGGATGTTGCGTTTCTTTTCTTCCATTTCCACCTTCCTTTTCGCTTGAAAGACTAAGGGTTTGGGATATCCCAATGAGGAAAAATCTTCGAGTGTGGCAACACCGGATGTGCTTGCTATATAGCAAGCCATTCGGAATGCCGGCACGAGGATTTTTGCAAGTGTACATACACTGGCTGTGCTTGCTATTCTGCTAATTTCCCAAGACCCGTTGACAAAAGGCTCAAAACTGCCTACAATATAGGTAAGATATTTGCCTAATTATATTATAAGCAAGTAATATTCCTCTGTCAATAGAATTAGGCAAATGATAGGCAAATTATTTTCCAAGTGAGGTTTTCAATATGAAGTTTGGAGAAAAGGTAAGACTGCTGCGAAATGAAAAGAAGCTGTCCCAGACGGAACTGGGTAAAATGTGTGGTCTGTCCCTGCGGACGATCCGCAATTATGAGGTGGACGGACGCTATCCCAAACAGCGCGAGGTTTACGCCAAACTTGCCACTGCACTTGGATGCGAGATAAACTTCCTGCTTTCCGAAGACGAAGAATTTGTTCTTCAGGCACAACAGAGCTACGGCTACAAAGGTGCAAAAGATGCCGAAGAATTGGTTGCCGATGTGTCTGCGCTCTTTGCCGGTGGTGAATTGTCCGAGAATGATAAGGATGCCGTAATGCGCGCTTTGCAGGATGCCTACTGGATGGCAAAAGAACGGAACAAAGAAAAGTACACACCGAAGAAATATCGGAATCCAATAGAAGTTGAGGAATGATTTTTGTACAGGATGATTTCTGCATCAACTTTTAAAGCAGTTTATGTAGCAAGGAAATGAAAGACATGATGTATGCTCAGGATAAGCAACATGTTCCTGACCGGGTGGAATTAAAAGGAATTCTATCAGAGTTCCGGGATGCGCTTGAAGAAGAAATTGATAAGATCAAAAAAAGCGGTCAGTCTTCCACGCTACTCTTTGGTGGGCGCCAAATCGAAAGCCATGGTGCCGACCTCTGGTATCGCTTTAATGTTGAATATGTCCCCTCTCTTCCGGCAGATACGCCCTGTAAGCTGGTAATCGGTAAGGATCAATTTGATGTTACCGTTATAAGCTACGAAGAGAACTCCATTGTCATCTCTACAAAAACGACTCTGCCTGGCACAATCGGCAAGGCCAGACTTGAAAATGGCGCTACAGTTCTGATGGAGCGGCTGATCAAGTGTATCGAAGAGAATGCCGAAAAAGAAAATCCTGCAGGAAAACGTATGCTGTCTTCTGACTGCGGCGTTTATCCTGTAAAGAAGATATTCGAGTATGACGACTTGGCACTGAATCCCAGCAACACCCAAAGCCAAAACAATGCTATCGTATCTGCGCTTTCAAGCGACATTACATACATCTGGGGACCTCCTGGTACTGGTAAAACCACCGTAATTGGGCAGATTATCGATGAATTATATAAGCATGATAGATCCGTATTGGTTGTGTCTCATACCAATACGGCAGTTGACGGTGCCATCGAAAAAGCCGACAAAACATACTCCAAATCCAATCAGGATAATGACACCAATTACCCGATTTTGAGAATTGGTACTCCTGCAAGGCCCTTGCCGGATCGGGTTTTGTTGGCACAGCATGTTGCCGCCTTAGGGAAAGAGCTTTACGAGCAAAAGGCGGCTCTTGAAAAACAGCAGGCTGAGTTACAGCACCATATCAACGAGATCCGTCCCTTGCTCGCCAAGGATGTTTGGTTGAAAGAAAGCAATCTGGATGTCATTCGGAAAGCACTTCAGAGTATTGCTGCACATGAGAAGGAAATCACCGAGATTCAGCGCAGGAGCGACGCCATCAATGTCTCCGTAGAGAGGGAAAAGGTGGCTCATCCTGAATACGCGAACTATCTGATCCTATCGAAAACGCTTAAAGCAAAAAAGAGCGATTACGATAACATATGCGGTCAATTTTATAGAATTGAACAGGCTATTTCTGTGCTTCCGGATCAGATCCAAAGGGCGCAGGATGAGGTCAGAAAACACGCTCGATATACGGAGCTTCGCGCTCAAGAAGCAAAGTATATGTCCGTTTCCTTCCTTAGCGGTGAAATCAGCAAAGTTGATGCGCAGATCAACCGCCTCCAAAGCTCGATCAGGGATTTGACTCGGCAGCAGACTGCGGCACAGCAAACAATCTCGGATTATGAGAAAAAGAGCTCTGTCGCAAAACTTTTTGCCGGCAAGAGTGCTGTTACTCAGGCACAGACTACTTTGGAGCGCGTCCGCCGAGAGATTCCAATCGCTAATGGCGACTTGCGCCGTCAACAAGACCTGAAACAAGAGTATTCTCAGCAACTGGAAAGCCTGTTGCTTTTGCAGGAGCAGATCCGTGCAGTCACTCCCTCGAAAACTCCGGAATACTGGAATGCTGAGGTAAATAAGCTGCAGGCCGAACTTTCTGCCGCACAAAAGGCTCTTCCGAAGCTGACCACCAGAAAAAACGCACTGCATGAAGAAGTTCGCGAACTGGAACGACAACAGAGCCAGGCGAAGTCTTCGTTTGATGTTCTTAGCGAGTTGGGTAGAAAAGCCCGCCTGGAGCAGGACAAACTGGCTGAGGTTACGAAGCTGCGGGATAAGGAGAATAACGCTTGTTCTGAGCAACTTGAAAAAGAGATCTCTTTTTGTATTACCTTCCTGTACAAGCCGACTTCTGAAGGAATCTCTCCCCTCTTTAATGAGTTTTCCAAGCTGTTTGCATCTGTAAAAGCTGAGATGGCTTCTGTTGATATGGATGCCATCATAAAAGAAAAAGAAGATGCGGATCAGCAGTTGGTCGAAATCTTCCGGCAGCTCAATGAGCTGAAAGAGAAAATGCAGGAGCTCGAAAAGCAGGCAATTATGAGCGCCAAGATTGTTGGTGCCACACTTGCGAAGTCTTATTTGAGCGAAACTCTGCGAGAGAGAAAGTTTGACACAGTAATCTTGGACGAGGCCTCCATGGCTTCTATTCCTGCACTTTGGTGTGCCAGCTACCTCGCTGAAAGCAGCATTGTAATTGTCGGTGACTTCCTGCAGTTACCGCCTATTGTTATGGCAGATACCCCTATGGCTCAAAAATGGTTGGGTAAGGATATCTTCTACCATAGCGGGATGCAGGAGCGAGCTCGGAACAAGGAAACCTGTCCTGAAAATTTCGTTATGCTCAATAATCAGTTCCGCATGGAGTCTGATATTGCAGACATCGCAAACATGTATTACGGAGCATACGGTGGCCTTCTTTCGGATGATAACAACGATTTCAGAGTCAAGGATCGCGAGAAATTCTATAGTTGGTATTCTGGCAAAAGAACCAAGAGAAATGTTCACCTGATAGACACAGAGAGTCTCCATGCTTGGGTTACCGGTGTGCCTCAAGGAAAGAGCCATAGCCGGCTGAATTGTTTCTCAGCAGCCGTTTCTGTGGATCTTGCATTCAAGTTCTTGGAAAACAAACTCAAGGAACTCGATCCTGCTACTGCCGAACCGGAAAAAGAGGCTTCTGTGCTGATCGTCGCTCCGTATAAACCCCATGTTGCAAGGATCAATCAACTTGTAGAACTGGAGTATCACAATCGAGGTTTTAAAGAAAACCTCAATTTCATTAGAGCCGGAACGATTCACAGTTTCCAAGGCAGCGAGGCCGATATCGTAATATTTGACCTAGTGATCGATGAACCGCATTGGAAGGCAAATCTGTTTATGACGGATAAGGAAGTCAATGAAGATCTGCGCAAGATGTTCAATGTGGCTGTCACGAGAGCTAAGTTCAAGCTGTATATCGTCGGCAATTTTGCATATTGCCAAAAACGAGCCAAGAATAACGCTCTGTCGGAGCTGCTGGACAAGCTCATCAAAAAGGATAGGCTTGTCAAAGTGGATGCCAAGACTTTGCTTCCTGAAATTGTGTTCGCACGGCAATCCGATTTTGCTTTTGATGGAAACCTTACAGGGAAACACATCGTTTGCCGAGAAGATGTCTTCAATGACTACTTCATGGCTGATATCCATTCCTTCAAAAAGCGCCTGATTGTGTACTCAGCTTTTATGACGGAAGCACGCCTAAGCACACTTCTGCCGGCCTTCTCTGATGCCGTCCGCGCCGGAAAGCAGATCATTGTTGTTACAAAGGCTCTATCTGATCGTGGCAAATCCGAACTTGCGCAGTACCAAAAGTGTGAGAAAGAATTACGCGATATCGGCGTGAGTGTTCTTCACAAGAAGGGCATGCACGAAAAACTGATTTTTGTTGACAGCAATGCGGTTTGGATCGGCTCGTTGAATGCACTAAGTTTTACCGGTTTGACCGGCGAGGTTATGCAGCGGCATGCTGATCGTGAGCTGACTGCCGAATATGAAAGGCTTTTCGATATCGAGCACATCTGCAACGCAATAGAAAACACATACGAACAGAAGTGCCCCATCTGCGGCGATGAAATGATCGTGAAAGAAAGCGATGAAGGCGGTATCTACTGGCAGTGCGTTGCCGGCGATTATTCCAGAAATGTTGCTCAGCAATATCCGCTGGATGGCATTCTTCGTTGCAAGTGTGGAGCACCCTATGTGTTCGCAATGAAAAACGAGCCTCGTTGGGTGTGTTCCGAGGATTCACGGCATTATCAGAAGATGCGCGAGAGCGATCTTAGGCTGGAAAAGATGGCTGCTCTAATTCCTACAAAGGCCGCTCGTAGCCAAGTAAATAAGTATTTCTTTGCAAAAAAGAAAGAAATTGAGGCCAAAAAGAAAGCTACAGCACCTAAGAAGACATCCGCTACGAAGAAATCACTCAGTGCATCTGAAGACGAGGACGATTCTAAGCAGATGAAAATGTTCTAATGCATTACCCCTCTGAAGGCGAATGTCCTCAGAGGGGTAATATATAATCTGCAGTCCGTTTTATGGTACAATAACGGCGATATAATTCTATCATGAGGAGGTGCTCGTATGATCTCAAACACAATTTACAGCAAAGGCAGGGACAACTTTAAGGATTACACCTTTTCTGCAAGAGAGTGGTCTGCTCCTACCATGGTGTCACCAAAAGAAATCCGTGAACGGATCGACAGCTTTGCTTTGTGCGGCCGTAAAATTAAGCGCATGCGTTTGATTGGCTTGAGCTATTTCCATACCCGTGACTGGGTTGAAGAAGCAGCTTATCGACAGGTCGAGCACCTGCCAGAAGAAGAGCGCCAGCGCAAATCCAATTATTCAACGATTGATCCCACCATGCAGTTTAGCCGATATGCTCAAATTGACGAACCCTTTCTGATTGAGTTCGAGGATGGAGATATCTTTGAAGTCGATACTCCGCAGGATCCGGAATTCCGGATGAGCATGAACTGTATTCCTTGGTGGATCAAGGCCGGAACAAATCAACCTAATGTGGAAGCAGATATTCTTTTCTCCCCTTGTGTCGGCCAGGAGATTGTTTCAGTCGAAGTCAACACACGGATAACAGACAAGGATCCGATGTTTTTCTGCGCTTTTAATGAGCCTCCTTATCAGAGAGAGCTTGTTTCAAATGTAACACTTCGTTTGAGAAATGGATTGGGTCTGCAGATCAGCCCGGACATTGATTACTGCGAGGTTGCGTGTGTTGATGTAAGCAACGAGTGGGTTAAAATCAGCTTTTCTGAACTAAAAGACGCTTTGTTCAACTGGGAGGACCTTCACGCTGATGAGGTTACCGGGTCTGAGGCGGAAAGTCATATGTTGTTCTTCGGGAGAAAAGGAGCCGCATATACCGATACCCCATATATGACACTATCTTCAAGCGGCAAAGGCGATTCTTGCCTTCATGTCTATGTTGAAGATTTTCTTATACTTGATTGGAGCATTTCGCTTGCCATTGAGAGCTGGTTCGATGAGTACGGCGAGTATCATTTCAGCCATAAAGAGTGGAATGATCTCCTTGATGAGGCATGGCGAATCTTTGCTGCGGATAGTTTTGATGAATTGTTTGATGAGCTAATCGATCGGCAAGGAAAGGGCAATTACATGATGTGGAAGCTCAATAGCCGAGGCGCATCTTTCTGGAAAGAGCGGGATAAATACAGAACACAGATCAAAGATATCCGAGAGTGGTCTGATTTGGTGCTTGGCCCCAACGACATGATGGATATCTACGGATTTTAGGAGGTGTAAGTATGGATCAGTATACTATGATGGACATACTGGGAAAAGCATTTGCTGATGGCGAAATCGATGCACTGCGTCCTTTGATGGCAGCGGAATGTGACTATGCTTCCCAATATGCAAACAAGTCCTTTTCGGGGGCATCTGAAATCCTGTCAAATATGGAGTCCGTCCATAAAAACATTGATGAAACCTGTGCTTATACTTACAAGGTCATGGAACTGGAATCTGTCCTGGCAAATGGCCTAACCCTTGCTGATTTGGACAATCAAGCCGGAACGCATCCCTGCCGGTACGGCCTGCTCTTGTATCAGTATGGCTCTGATTATCCTGTTGCTGTTGTTGCCTGTATGATAGACCTCTACGAGAAGTTCAGAAGCATATGGCTGTCTCGAGACACAAGCAAGTTCAATGAAACCTTTTATGGCGAAGAATTGGGACCCGATTCTCCCGATGACCTTCCTTCTACAGTAGTGCCACTGACCACACATGATCGGCATGTCAACGAAATGAGAAGCTCATTTGCAGGTCAAAAGTGGGATAAGACTGTAGATACGGCTGATGGGATTTATATTTGGCGCAAAGCAGATGAATATGCCAAACAGTGGCTGCCCGAGCAGGGCTATAGCGTACTGGAGTCGCAGATCTTTGATGATTGCATCGGTTACCGGTGCAATAGAAAAGGCTATATTTACACGATTTTCATGTATGCCTACGGCCAAAAAAAAACTTCTCAGCTGGACGGTGATTTCTGCAGCAAGCTTGCCAAAGAACCCTTCGCCGAAAACAGCATCATCCTGATCCTCTACCTCAATGTCGATCGCTACATGGCCGGAGCTGAGATCAAATATCGTGTAAGAAACTACTGCGGAAGTGATACTCACAGCCCGGAGTTTTGGCATCTTAAAGAAGTCAACGGCTCGTATCTGTTTGAATACTATCCTCGCAAAGAGATGATGGATCAAACCTGGCAGTTCATGTACGCCTTCAACCGTGAAGATACGGACATCTATGACTGCATTATCACAGATGATAATCCGTCCATTGAAGGAGATCCCAAATACTCCGGTGCATTTATGAACAGCGCCTTCTATGGGATGCTGCGGACGATGCATCGGGAATACGGTGATATGAAGTTGGGCTATGTCCGTTATAACGATGTAGTTTACAGCTCTGTCCCCTACATTGAAGGTCTTGGTTTCTTCAGTTGGAGCTCCTTCCATGCCACCGACCGCATGCATAGCATGGTCCGTCACCCCTTTGACGGTGGTGATCGGAAGGTGGCAGAGTTTATTAAAACCGAGCAACGAGAACCAGATGATCTGTTCGCATATATTCCCAAGCTCATAAACGCCGTCCCGCTTGCCCCCGTTCCCACAGAACGATTCGCCGTAAAGCTCTTTTTCGACAACGGCGAGTGCAAAAAGTATGTACTTCCTATTCCGACGGAGTCTGAGCACGAGGAGGTTCTTTCCTATCGCGGTCATGTGTTTACCGATAACATCTGGGCATCCGTCTCTGTAATTCCTCGGCACGAAAGCAGATATAAAGGCTATCCCGAATGTGGCCCGGCAATTGTGTTCAAAAATGAGTTTCTAATCGCGGGAACTCGATGCTACATGGAGAGTGTGCCGTACTCCGAGCCGGAGTTGACAGATGAGATCGTGTATGCCGATGAAAAGCACCAGATCCGGAAAATCTGGAAGTGGAATGTAAACTCTCTGTACGAAGACGGAGAAACCGGTCTATTGAAGGTCTTAATCAGCGGCCAGGCATTCAACTGGTACGGCAAGTCCGTGTTTGCTTCTATTGAGGGAAAACGACTGACCAGCCTGACCTTCGATATCATCGACAGTTTCCAAGAAGATCTTGCTCGCGTTGCTATCAACGGCCATGGATATGGCTTCGTTGACAAGGACATGAAGTTTGTCGTTCCTATGAAATATGATCAAGCAGATGATTTCAGAGAAGGCAAAGCAAAAGTACAGCTTGGAGATAAGTGGCTTTGTGTTGATCCAAATGGCTGTGAGCTTGAGATTGGTGGCAGAATTCGACAGGATAATTATCAAGAAGTCGGCGATTATTCCGAAGGAATGTGCCGCGTATCTACGCTCAAGCTGCGCTTCATGGATTTAGCTTATCATTCGGATTATGATCAAATTGCAGGTACTTGGGGTTTTGTAAATGAATCTGGCGAGGAGGTTATTCCGCCCCAGTATATCTATGCTACTGACTTTGAAAATGGTATTGCTATCGTTGCAAAGGGCAAATGGACTATCGACCCTAAATGGGACAACAAGTATAATCAGGGTCGTTACTGGACGGAAGAGGAGCTCTGGGGTGCCATCGACAAGGACGGTAACGAGGTTATCCCCTTCATCTTCGATGAAATCAAGCACTTCTTCGATCGCTCCGATATGTTCATGGTCCATTATGGTGGCTGGAAAGACGGTCACTGGGGTGTCGTTGATTGCAAGGGTAACTGGCTCGCAGAACCAACCTTTGAAGGCTTCTCTTATGAAACCTGGAAGGACAGAATCCTGTTTTACGCTGAAGATCCGGATGCAACGGGCGATGATCTCCCCATGGGCATCTATGATCTGGCACAAAAGAAAGTCCTGTTTGAGCCCCAATTCCTTGATGTCACATTCCGCGACAACGGCGATATGGAAGTCGAGGTCTTCGATGAAGAACTCGGCCGGACGATTGAAAAGATCATTGACCCATCTGGCAAAGAGCGTTTCAAATCCATATATTCCTCGATCTATACCTGGCATGATCTGTATGAAGTGGTTATACGCGATAAGGATGGCGCCAGACATGGTTTGATTGATAAGGAGGGCAACGAGATCCTCCCCTGCATCTATGATGTCCCTTGGAATGGCTTCTACCATGAACAGCAGAGAATTTGCTTCGTAGAAAACGGCAAACAAGGCATGAAAGACTACGATGGCAACATCATCATTCCTGCTATCTACCATGAAATCCATGGGCGCAAGGATCCATATCTCACTGTCAGAGTTGGTGAAAAGGACAGCTACAAAGAAGGTCTTATCACTTATGATGGTAAGACTGTTATCGAAGCAAATCACAGTCGCATCGGATGGTGCAGCGACCATAAGCATTTCTTCTGTTGTGCTGATGGACGCTGTGAGATGTATGTCGTAGAAGATTGCGCGGCTATGCCTTAAGTTTATGTCGCGATAAAGGTCGAAAACGGCAGCTTTTCTGCGTTCTAAGCAAGAATCAGAGTATAGGTAATACGCAACCCCTATTTCTTTCGATTTTGCCCTTAATTAGTCTACACGCAAGAAGAAACCCGCAACTCTCCCATAAACGGCAAAAGGGTATGCACTTTGATGTGCATACCCTTTTTGTCAGCAACCCTTGCATGGCAACTGCCATAATTCTTATTTCGTAAAACCTGTTTTATGAACAGTTACCCGATGGGAGCCCTTTTTGCGTATGATGCTTTTATGGACACCGCAAAGCATATTCTTCCGGCGTTTCAAAATGGGTGGTTTCGCTGGCTGCGACTACGCGTGCTTCTTCTGGGAAAGCGCCATAGCCGACAAACTGCACGGATTTGGGAAGAATAACATCTGTGGTGAGATTCCAATTGTATAGGAATGCGTACTCGCCGATGCGCGTTACGCCTTCTGGAATTTCAATGGATGTGAGGTCGCAGCCGGCAAAGCAATAGGCGGGAATCTCGGTAATGCCGGGCGGCAGTTGGATGCTGTTTAACCCTGTGGCAAAAAAGCAATGCGAATCCAGAGTAATCACGCTGTCTGGCAGAGTTACCTGCTTTAGCTCCGGCAGATCATAAAAAACTGCGCCGATCGAAGTGAGCGTTGGGGGCAAGATGACGTCAGTACGATCTGTCAGCCAGTTGTCCAGGCAGCAATTGCCCAGCCTTGCTGCACTTGGCAGCGGATAATCGTGGCTGGACGGGGCGGCGTATAGCAGCGTGTTGGAACGCAAATCAAGCAAAAAGCCGTTTTCACATGAAAAATACGCGCTGCCGTTTGGAAAAGAGACTTCAGCAAATACATTCAAGAACCCTTCGCCAATCTGCTGAAGCGTAGAGGGAAGAACGAGCATCGTTGCGTTACAGCAGCTATCGAAAGCGTTTTCCTCCAAATATCGCACGCCCTCGGGCACGGTGATGCAAAATCGGTTTCGATGATCAAACTGATAGGAAATGCCCATCGCATATGCCCCAATGCCAATGAGCGGATGACCGCCCAGCGTATCTGGCAGGAGCAAATTGACCTGCTCCTCTCCGGCTGGCCAGCCCTGCCAATCCCGCAGCACAGCGCCCTCATCGGTTAGCGTATAGGAAAAAGCGCCGTCCTGGTAGAAGGGAGAATCCGCCAGCGCAAGCCGTAAAGGATGCATGGCAAGAAAGAGAATAACCGCCCAAAGTAAGCATTTTCGCATGAAAACTCACCTTTCTGTGTTTAGCTGCGCCATGCGCACATAGCCGGTCAGCTGCGCGGGCGCATCTGTCGGGACGTACAGCACGCGCGCCCAGGTGCCGTCGCGGCCGCAATCGGCCTTGAGCACTTGCAGCGCTGCGCTCTGGGGCAGCGTCGTCAGCGCGGCGGAATCCTCGCTATCCAGGCTGTACAGCGCTGTGCGTTCACGTGTATGGGCCGTGGGAAAATCCTGCCCCATCAGCGTGGATTGGATTACATCGTGGCGCTCGTTGGATATGGCTGCTTCAGAATCAGCCCATTCCGCCGGATAGACCTGTTCCCAGTGGCAGCTGCCATCCAGCCGCCAAACACGCTCGCGCAAGAAATCGCCCGGTAGATCACGCTGCGTGGCTACGCTGATGAGGCGCAGGCGGCGGCCTTCCCAACGGTAGAACGTCCAATCGCGATTCGCCCAGCCGTCCGCTTCATCGCTGTCCAGCATGCCCGATTCGGGATACAGATTATAGTTGCACAGCCAGAGCTGCTCAGCGTCATCGGCAAAGCGCTGCTCCTCCGGCAGATAGGGATAATCCGTGTATACCTCGTCAAAGCGCCCCGTTTCGGGGTTCCACAGGGCAAAGGACGTGAAGACATTGCGCGCGCCCGCCGCCGTTACCAGGCACAGGTCGGCGTATCCATCGAAGTTCAAATCGTCCATCCGGCCTGCACCGGCCGCGCCTATGGGCATTCCAACCGCTCGATAAAGCAGCGACTGCGACAGACTCCCATCTTCGGCGGTGATATCCGCGCGCAGAATTTTATCATCCGTGGCGGGATCAATCTCGCCCGTATCCACGATAGAAATGGACAGCAGCGGCGCGCCCTCGCACACCCGGCCGGGAAACCCCGTGACCTCGCCCAGTACGGGCAGGGCGTACAGCAGCAAAAGCATTAATAAGCAGGCAAACGTTCTTTTCATTCTCAAGTGCTCCTTTGAAAAGGATTCCGCTATATAAACGCGCCAAGGGCCGCGCTTCATCCCCGAATGTTAAAAAAAGGGAAGCGCCGCGTGATGCGGCAGACTTCCCTTATTCAACCAACCCGGCCTCGCGCAGGGCCGCGTATATGCCGTCGTGGTTATGATCCAGCGTATGCAGGGGCAGGCGGCGCAGCAGCGGCTCGGGCGCGTTGGCCATCAGATATCCATGCCCCACGGCGCGCAGCATGTCCTCGTCATTGTAGTTATCGCCAAAGGCATAGGCGTTTTCGGGGGCGGTGTGATAATGCGCGCACACCGTGCGTACCGCGCTGGCCTTGGTAACGCCCTGGCGCATGATTTCCAGCAGGATGGGCGAGGAGCGCACGATGGAATAACTGGGGAAGCGTGCCTTCATCTGCCGTTCGATTTCCTCCGTACAGCCAGGATTGCAGATGCACAAAATTTTATGCACCACGTCCTGCACAAAGCTGTCCACGCTGCCCTCGCGCGCCTGCGCGTGCACAATGGATTCCTCCCGCTGCACGCGCGCATCTGCCTGGCTGGCCACCACCCAATCGTCAAACGAAAAGGCGTTCCAGCTTAGATCAAAGGCGCTTTGCTGCATAAAATCAATCATTTCCCGTGCCACGGCCTTGGAAAAGCCCTGATGGGCCAGTACCTGGCGGTTTTCATCCAGCGCCAGCGCGCCGCTGTAGGCCACGATGGGGCAGTTGAAGCCGTGCGCGGTCAGAATGGGATAAATGCCAGAGGGGCTGCGCGCAGAGATGATGACAAAGGGGATTTGCCGCGCCTGAAGCTGGCGGATGGCCCTAAGCGTTTGGGGCGTGATCGTTAGATCGGAGCTGAGCAGCGTGCCGTCGATATCCGAAAATACGATTGTGTTTTGCATGGCGATTCTCCGCTATTTTTCATTGTGCAGGGTAAGCAGATCCAGCGTAGTGCGGAAGTAGGCCTCGCGCTCATCGCGCGTTAAGTGCAGGCGCTGGCACACCCAGTTGATGACCATCCGCGGGCGGCGGCGCGTATAATTCATGGTTGCGCGGACGTTTTGCTTCCATTCGCTGACGGAGGGGAAGGTCTTGAATTTGGCGATGTGCCGTGGCATGACCAGCTCAATCTGATCGCGCCAGCGTGTCAGCACCGGCTCGGATTGCGTATCATACAGGAAATTGGTCTGGATTACCTCGGCCAGCCGGCGCAGGAATTTATCCCGGTATTCCGGCACTTCCAGCAGCGCGGTAATGGGCCAGTGCGGCACGGAGGAGGCTTTATCCGTTTTCCTGCGCAGATACAGATCTACCACCAGATCGTCGCCGTTGGAGCAGCCTACGTCCAGATCGTGCACCATAAACTTCCATTTACCGCTGGGAAAGCGATAATAGCGCGTGTTGTTTGCATCCGCATTGCCGATGATCATGGCATAGGCTGCGTGGGTAAACCAGTTGTCCACATCGATTTGGGACAGCAGATATTCACGGTCGGCTGCGTTGTTCATATCGTGCGTTTTGCAAAAGTCCACCAGCGCTTTCCACTCCGCATTGCTGCCGTACACCACATATTCATCCAGCACGCCGGTGGCTTCCAAAATGTCCACGCCATCGATGATCTCCGGGTCGGTAATGCCCTCCCATTGGGCCAGGGATTCGCGGTTGGCGCGCTCACGCAGGTTGTAGTGACCCCAGTACTGGCCGTTCAGATACACCTGAATGACCTTTCCCGCCTGATAATACAGCCCCAGTCCCTTGGCAAGCTCCTGCAGGGCGGCGTCGCGCAGGCGGGTGGATTTGAAATCCGAGTTGGTATATCGCAGCAGGATAGCGGAATAGCCGTCGTAATCCCGATCCTCAAAGAAGGGATAATCAAAGGTATCGCTGCCATAGGCTTTGCGCGCATATACGGCCAGGGATTTTTGCTTGCCGGTGCGCATGGTTTTGCCTGCGATTTTGAAGGTGCCCATCTGGCAGATGCCCAACTGGCCGTTTTCGTCAAAATACTCGATCTGGCAGGGGTATTGCAGGTTTTTCATATAGTTGGGCGTGCGTCCCGTGCCCTTGACCATCACGCCTGTGCTGTTGTCAAACAGATAGGTGTTATCCGTATATAGCGATACTACTGGCACGGGCGAGGAATCGTTGATGAAATAGGTAGCTCCGGCTACGGCAGAGCACAGCTGATCCGGCGCGCAGGCGATGGCGCGGATGACCGTGGTGGCGCTGATGGAGATCGGCCCGGTATACAGGGGCGATGTGCGCGTGGGCATGCTGCAATCGGTGGTGTAGTGAATTTCAGCGCCGTCAGCGGCGGAAATGTGCACGATCACGCCGTTTGCATAGAAGCCCGCGGCGGTTTCGATGACAGGCTGCTGGGCGCGCTGCTCAAAGCCCAAGGCGGGATTGGCCGAGCCGGGCGTGGCGATCTCGAGATAGCGATATTCGCCACCCGCCAGACCATAAGAAACATTGCCAAACTGCGCGCCAAAGGAGAGCACGGTGCTTTCGCCATCGGGGCTGGTCAGGTATAGCGTGTCGCCGTCAGCGGACAGCTTAAAATTGGCGCACAGCGCATCCGTCATGGGCTCCTTGCCTTCCCCGGCGCAGTAAACGATCAGATAACCATTTTCGGCGATCTTGGCGTCCGAAGGAAAAGCCCATTTGTACGGCTGATAGGGATCGTTGCTCAAATACCATCCGGCCAGCGATACCTCCGCTCCGTCGTTATACAATTCCGCCCAGTCGTAGGCATGGCCATCCTGATAAACGCCGTTGGAGGCCATCACCTCGTTGATGCGAATCTCCGCCATAGCGCCAGCGCAAAGCAGCAATACTGCCGCTGTAATCATCGTTCCCAAACATAGCCGAAGCCTGTTCATGCGTTCCTGTGCCTCCTGGAAAATTGATGTTTCCATTATACTGGAAAAAGCGGGCGGGTGTCAAATCGCGCATATGAAAAGCCGTTTCCCTGCTGAAAAGGCAAGGAAACGGCAAGGGCAGTATGTTATTGTATCACTGTCAGCGCAATTTCCACGCTGGGCGCTGCGGAATCGTCTGTGCCTTCCGATAACACGGTCAGGCGGGCGGTCAGCGATTCAGGCAGAGCACCGGAGCCGTCCAGCGAGAAGGTGAGAGGCAGGGCGGCGTCTGGGCCGAAGCCATCACGGGGCAGGTAGGTGCGCCCGGCTTCATCGCTCAGCGAAAGCTCCAGCCAGGTATCTGCGTCCGCGCCCGCAAGCGCTGGCATCAGGTCGGCCAGCGTGCCTGTGCCATTCAGCGTCAGCACGGCGGCCAGCGGCGAAACCTCTGCCGTCAGGGTGGTGGGGACACCGTTTAACTCGGCGCTGCCTGTGAAGCGGCGCAGCATGCCGGGATCGCGCTGCACAACGGCGCGGATTGTGCCCACGTTCTGGCGCGCGACGCTGCTGCGGTAGAAATTATGCCCGTCAAAATAGTAAACGGTATCGTGGTAGTACAGCGCGCAGTTTAGGGTGATCTGATCCAGATTGCGCAGCTCCGCAGGCAGGGGCGATTCAAAATCGCGCATTTCCATGTATTCGCCGTTTTCGCCTAGGTCATCCGAGGCCGAGGTGGGGGGAACATCTGTCCCGTCGTCGGTCGTCACATGATCGCTGGGGTATACGCTGACGCTGCGCCAGCCATAGGGCGTGCCGCCTTCGATAGCTGCCTGCCACTCCTGCATGATGGCGCGGGTCTCGTCGTCCAGCGCGGCCATGCCGAAAGGCGAATCGCCTAACTTTTCCATCTGGGCCAACTCGGCGGCGGTGGGGGTATAGCGCTCGATCCAGGCAGCGTGCTCGATCACGATGGCGGCGCTGAGCGTCAGCCCATCGTAATAGGCGCTGTCAAACCGCGCGCTGACCTGGCCCAGGATGGGATCGTTCAGTTGCGCGTCGGCAGTCTGCGCGGGCGCGGCCTTCGAGGCGACTTGGCTGTAGCGCGCATCGCGCCTGCCAAAGTGATCGAAGGCGTTCAGGCCGGCTGCCAGGGCGACGCCGCCCAGGATCAGCATAAGCAGGATGGATAAAAGCAGGCCTGCGGAGAGCTTTTTCTTCATGAGGGGTTCTCCTTTCTGTTCGCAGGTACGGACAGCCTCGCGGATGCGGGCGCGGCGCGCGGCGGAGGGCTGCAGGCTGGACAGCCGCGCGTCCAGGCTTTGACGGATGGGGTTTTGCTGAGACATGATTATCCCTCCTCCAACTCTTTTTTCAGCAGCGTTTCGGCTCGGCGCAGCCGCCGGTTCATGGTGCTCAGCGATATGCCAAGCGCCTGGGCGGCCTCGGGCAGGGTCATCTGCTGATAATAGCGCAGCAGCACAGCCTGCCGGCAGGGCAAGGGCAGGCAGAGCACGGCGCGGGCAAGCGCGTCCTGCTGCGCGGTGCAGGGGGCGGCGGGCTCGGGCAGGGTATCGAGGGAGACGCGGCGATCCTCGTGGCGAAACCAGCCCTTGCGCTGCAAATCGCGGCAGACGTTGACGGCGATATGGGTGAGCCAGGTTTTCTCGCTGCTGTCGCCGCGAAAGTGCGGCAGCGCGCGCCATGCGCGGAGGAAGGTATCCTGCACGGCGTCCTCCGCCAGCGCGGCGTCGCCCAGCAGCGCGCAGCACAGGCGCAGCAGCGGCGTTTCATATTGCGCCATGGCGTTTTCAAGCCACAGCTCCCGGGAGACGGTGGTTTGCATGGAATCCCTCCTTTCATCCATATAGACGGCGCGGCGCGGCAAATCGTGTCAGGCGGCAGAAAAAAGGAAGGCGGGACGAGGGATGTTTCCTTCTTGATGCACGAAAGTACCGTCCATTCCGTCCCCCGTTCTCCTTCTCCCCACACAAAAACCGGCGGGGAGGCTCCCCGCCGGCAGAGGCTACAGCTCGGCATAGAAATTGCTTTTTTTCTTTTTGTCCGGGTCGATGTATTGCAGCTCCAGCCGGTCAAAGCGCACCGATTCCAGAAAATGCTCGGGCAAAAAGTGCGTCAGGCCAAACTGCTCCCAGTCGCGTTCGTGCCGGGGCAGGATGACCGGGCGGCTGATATCCAGCCCGTGGCAGATATCGTCCAGCGCCTGCTGCCAGGTTTCATAGGTGCAGGGGGCCGTCCTGCTTTCGATGATCTTGTTTTTGCGGATTACGCGAACCCACAGTTGTCCTGCCATGCGCATCCCTCCGTTCATCGGCTATTATGGCACATTCGCGCGCGGATGGCAAGCAGATTTTATCCTCAAAATCAGGAAAGGGGCAGAAATCCCGCATCAGCAGCCGGGAGAAAAAGAAATCCGACGGCAGCAGCTTAATCATGCTTCCGGCCCCCTGCGATGCGGCTGAACAGGGCGTTCAGCTGATCCTGGGGCAGGAAGGGAGCCAGCGCGCAGAGCGCCTCGGCATGGTCGGAAAGGTTGCAGCGGGATACCAGGCGAGACAGTGAATCGGCGGACAGGAAGGGAGCCAGGCTGACCAGCGCCTCCACGTTATCCTCGGGATCGCAGCGGTCTGCCAGACGGTTCAGCGTTTCCTGGGACAGGAAGGGCGCAAGATCCGCCAGCATTTCAATATCGTCGTCGAGATCCAGGCGATCAGCCAGCGCTTCCAGCGTATCCTGGGATAGGAAGGGCAGCATTTCCTGCAGCAGATCCTCGTGGCTGTCAGGATCGCAGCGGTTAGCCAACTGGTTCAGCGCGTCCTTGGACAGGAAGGACAGCATCTCCTTCAGCAAATCCTCGTTGCTGCCGAGATCGCAGCGATTGGCCAGCTGGTTCAGCGCATCCTGGGACAGGAAGGGCAGCATCTCCTCCAGCAATTCTTCGTTGCTGTCGGGGTCGCAGCGGCTGGCCAGATTGTCCAGCGCGGCCTGGGAAAGGTGCGGCAGAATGCTGGTCAGCAGGTCTTCACTTTCATCGGGATCGGCCTGGGCAGCCAGCTGATCCAGCTGCTCCTGGTTCATCATGGCAGCCGCCATCTGATTGATGGATGCGCTTGCGGGCCGGGCGGGTCTGGCAGGCTGCGCGGCCTTGGCGGCGGAATGAATAATGTTGACGGTGGGCATAGCGGCCATGGCGGCGCGAAGCTTTTCCATCTCTTGCATCTGCTGCTGAAGCTGCTCCATCTGCTTGTTCAGCTGATTGAGCCAATCCTGATTAAACACGGAGGGCGGAGTCTGCTGCGCGGCTTCGGGCTGTGCAGGATCGGCCTGCGCAGGCTCAGGTTGCGAGGGTTCGGCGACCTCTTCTTTGCTTTCTTCGATTACTGCCGACTTAGCCTGCGGCGCTTCTTCCTTTTCAGGTACGGGCGCGGCGGGCTCCTGCGCGCTCAGCAGCGCATCCACGGTGGTGTTCAGGATGCGCGCCAGATCGAGCAGCTTTGCGATGTCGGGCATGTTGCTGCCGCGCTCCCAGGAGCTGACAGCCTGATAGCTGATGCCCAGCTTTTCAGCCAGCTCGGCCTGGGTGAGACTGGCGGCGCGGCGCAGCTGCGAAATGCGCGCGCCTGTTTTGCGCATATCAAACATATTGCTCTCCTGCTGATAGAAAAGGCCGTTTACGTTGTTTTCCATGGGGTGATCCTCCTTTGCTTGATGGCGCAAGTATAGGGGACAGAGCCGCGAAAAACAAGCAAACGGCGCTTGAAATGGGGTCAAATGGCGCTTGCGGGGGCAACTCAAGCGGCGATTGAGCGATATCAGCGCAGCCGGTAGCCGTCCATTTCCAGCATACGCTGGGCCTCGTCCAGCTGGCGGCGGTTCAGGGCAATATTGCGGCTTTCGGCGGCCACGCTGTCAAAGATACCGAAGATGATGTTTTCCATTTCACTGCCCTGGGTGTAATCGGTGGGCGCGACAAAGTGCACGCGGCCATGGATCAGCATATCGTTGACGGTGGCGTTGCGGCGGCCCTGATACACCGCGATGGCGTGCCCGCCGCGCGAGCCTACCAGCTTCATGCACGGCACGTCGGTGGAACCGTCGCCAATGTAGATCATATTGGTAAAGGGCACGCGGCGCATATCGTGGGGGGTGTGCTCGTTGACGCGCTCGTTGTCCGTCACATCCAGCACGCCCTTGTTGATGCGGTAGATGAACTGGGTTTTGTTGGTATAGTTTACCGCCATGGCAGGCCATACGGGCTCACCGGTATGATCGTCGTATACGAACTCCGCCGCGTAGATCATCTTAAACTGATTGGCGATGGGCGTGCCCTCGATGATTTCCTTCTGACCGGAGGAGAGCACATAGTGCTCCACCTTAAAGCCCAGCGACGCGCCGTAATTGTTGACGCGCTGGAACCAGGTATCCAGGCCGTCGAACAATTCCACATGCGCGCCCTGCTGGGTGAAGGTATCGCGCGTGAGGGTCATGCCGCGCTTTTTGGCCTCCTGCAGCATCACATACATGTATGCCAGGATGGGATCCATCCGGTAGCGATTGCCGGCACTGCGGCACAGCGCCCAGAAATCGTCCGATTCCATATTCAGCTCGGGAATGAAAGCATATTCCTGCATATCGCGCGGGGAAAGCGTATGGTCAAAATCATACATCAGCGCCAGAATCGGCATTTTTTCCATCACAGCGGCCTCCCGTCTGCATCGATTTATCCAACCATATCATAGCAAATTCAGGCAACGCTGTCAATGTTTTCACCTGCCTGTGCGTGCCTGCATAGGATAAAGCGAAAGGCGGTGAACCTTTTATGGCCTATTATAACGGCGTACAATCCGTAACCAACGCCACGGTGACGGGCACTCCTGGCCGCCGTGCGAGCCAGTGCAATATAGAAATCAGCTACGTCAATGAAAACGGCGGCACGGACAACGTGATTCTGCGGGTCAATGATGCCACGCAACTGCGCTCCGCCGACGGCAGGCGCATTGCCTGCTCCAGCTTCGTGGCCGGGCAGCGCGTGGACGCTTCCTTCTCCGCCGCGCGCAGCGATACCGCCCCGCCGATGGCGCGCGCCTATACCATCACCCGGCAGGGCACGCGCGGCCGGCTGGGCGTGGATATCGACATGGGCTGACGAGGGGATAATAAAAACTCGCCTGGGTACATCTCAGGCGAGTTTGCGTATTTGCAAATAAAACGGCTGATGAGATTATTTCAGCGGGCGCGGTTCGTTGGTCAGTCCGGCGATAAAATCCAGCGAAACGTTATACAGCTCGGCCAGGCGAATCGCCAGGCAAAAGGGGATTTCGCGCTTGCCCTGCTCATAGTTGGTATAGGTGGTTTTGGGCATATGAAGAATCTCTATCAGCTGATCCTGAGTCAGATCATGATCCTCCCGCAGATCGCGCAGGCGCTGATACTTCATAGCGCACCTCCTTTTTTACGTTGACAAAATACCACAAATGTGGTATTCTCATATTAAAAATACAATAAACGTTGTATTTAACGCGAATAAGGAGGGGACTATGGCGGAAGAATGCCAGTATTATCATTAAAATTTACAGCTACAGGTAAACAGCTTGCATAATAAACCAGCTGAGTTTGAGCATGATCGTTTTGACTCAGCCGGTTTATCAGGTTGCTTCCATAAGACGTATAATACATCTATAAGCAACCTGATAGGCGCAAAATCCTTCTGTCAGTCAGCATGCAGCATGTGCACCTGCGCAGGGGCATACAGCGGGAGTTGGAGGGGAGTGCACTTCAAGAGATTATACTGAATGAACAACAATGTGGCCCGCTCAGATAATCCATATCCTCCGTAATAGTGATATTTGGATTTGATTTCTGTAAGATCCGGCAGATCAACATGCGCAACGACCGGGTGTTCTTTGTACTGTTTCATTTCGCTTTTATAAAGCGCATATGATCTGAAAATCTCTTGAATTGGCTTTTCTACATCTCGCGATACAAATATAGAAGAGTCTTTGGCCATAAAGACTTGTCGATCGATTACCTCTTTACACTGGGAAAGGTCGTCTCCCCACCAGTAATAAGTAACGAAATAAGGTGTGTCCCTTGTCATGGTTTCCGGAGCGTAGCGAGAAACTTTAGAAGTACGGATTTCCGTAAAAAGAAGCAGCGCATATTTTCCTGAAAGCGCTGGGCAATCTTCCGCTTCAGGCAGTTTAACGGCAATTACGTCGCCAACCTGCCACGGCGAATGAAGCGTCGGCAGCGGCCTTAGCCGTTTAGGCTTGGGCAGCGGAGCGTTTAGTTGATCGCGCAGCTTATCCAGCGCCTTGCGGCGGCTAAGGCGCAGTTTCTCCGTTTTCCACAGGTCTGTCGGAATGGGCTGATCAATCAGCGCCATGGCAATGGCGCGCACATCATCGGATAGCTTTCGGCCGCAGCGCCATTCCGTGGCAGCCAGGGCCAGCCATGCGTCCGGGTCGTCTTCCAGATGCAGGCGATCCATTTCCATTTCCTTTATCGTCTGCGCTTCAGCCTCTTCCGGGGTATGGCCGTAACAGAGCATATCTTCATAAGTTCCGCGAACATCGCAGGCAGTATCGCTTGAAAAAATGGCAGGTCCCCATGCGCCCATAAGATGGCCTCCTTTATGGTTGATGCTGGTTCTTTTGCGGCGGTTTCACTTTCAAATTGCGCAAATAGGCCTTGTGCGCATCGGAAACGCGATCGCTTTCCAGCGCCTTTTGAATGGCCTTGCTGTGCGTCCAGGGAGCGAGGGCATGACGCTCCAAATAGGGCAAGGCTGCGTCGTATTGCTTTGCCAAAGCCGTGGCGAAAAACCAGGCGATCATCATGTTGATGTAGTATTCATCCGAGCGGATTGCGGCCACCCATTGCAGATACTCCGGGTGGAAAGCTGCAGGCTCCAGATAGTAACGCATCAGCATGCCCATGCCGAAGCGGCAGGTATAGACGTGCGGGCTGGCCATCCAGCGGCGAATGGGCGCAAGCAGCGCGTCGGTGTGCCGGGCGAACACCCTGGGCGACAGCATATCGCAGGTGGCCCAATTATCTATATAAGGAAGAAAGGCTTCCACCGCGGCCAGGCAGGCGTCATAATCGCGCATCAGGCACAGCAGCGCCCCGTGCAGATTGTTTTCATCATAGGTTGCATGGGGAAGCGCGGCCAGAAAGGCGGCGGCCTCCGGCGTGCCCGCGGCTTCCTTGGCCAGCGCGCGCAGCTGAGGGGTGCGCACACCCCATACCTGCTCAGGCGGCACGGTGGGCATCAGCTTGCACTGAAACAGGCGGTAGGCTGGGTCGGCCAGCGCATGCAGCCGGGAAGACAGATCATTTGACGGCATAGGCATAGTGATGGTTGGGCTCCAATTCCACATGGTAGTAGGCAAACAGATCCTCCACCGTGACGCAGAGATAGCCATGCTTTTGCAGGTATTCAACGGTCATGCGGGCGGATTCTGCGGTGTTGTCCTTGATATCGTGCATCAGGATGATTGCGCCGGGACGCACATCCTTTTTGATGGCGGAAAGCACCACGGAGGGCGTTTTGCCCGTCCAGTCCTTGGTATCTACCGTCCACATGATGATGGGCAGGTTCACCTTGGCGCGCTGAAAAGGCTCGTACAGGCCGTAGGGCGGGCGCATCATGATGGGCGGCTTGCCTGCGATGGAGGCGATTTTATCGTATACCCGCTGCGAGTAATTGCGGATGCGCTCCGGCGTGGATTTTTCGGTATTGGTGTGCACATGGTGATGGCTTTGCAGGCTGTGGTTTTCGTCGTTTTCACGCATGGCCACATCCATGTATTCGTCAATGCGGCTGCCCACCAGGAAGAAGGTGCCTACCGCGCCCGTATGGCGCAGATTATTCAGCAGCCGGGCGGTGGGCGTGTAGCTGGGGCCGTCGTCAAAGGTGAGGGCGACCAGCGAATAGGCGCTGTTGTCGGTTTGTACGCGCGCCTCGTCGGTCAGCACACTGGCCAGGGCGGAATAGTAAACCGTCACGCGCATCAGCGTGGGATGGCCGGGATAGAGCGCGCTGGCCTCGTAGTGCAGCGTCAGCGCCGCAGGCGTAAGCATAAAGGGGGTGTTGAGCAGCCCCTCGCGGGAGGATAGGCGGTTTAGCGTATCCACGTTGGCTTCTTCATTGGGAAAGTACGCGCTGAGCTGTTCGCGCACAGCGGCGCTGAGGATATCCCAAGCTTCGGGCGTATCCTGCACCACGTCGGTCAAAACCAACTGACGGCCGGTATCCATATCGTAGGCGCGGGCGGTAAAGGGCGAGGATAGCTGCCTGCGCGCGTAGGATTGCCGCGCCAGCACCAGAAAGCTCACCCACTTGGTGCCCGTAACGCTGTGCACCACATGGATATCCAGGCGGCTGTTGCGCTTGGGATTGTCGCTGCCCTTGAGGGCAGGGGCGTATTGCTCGTCATACGCATCCACCAGCGCGTTGATTTCGCTGGCTACGGCCGGGTTGGCGGCGGCAATATGCTCCTTGGAGACGAAGCCGCGCTTGTGGTTGACGAAGCGATCCTCCGTTTTGTAGGTGACGGAAAAGGCTTCCGGCAGGCCGTCGCCCAGGGCGGGCAGCGCGCAAAAAAGCGTCGTAAGGCTCAGGATAAGGGCGAGGATGCGGCAATGCTTGCTCATGGTGATCCTCCTGTCAGCGGTTACTTGACGTTGTACTGGCTCAGCAGCTCCAGCGTATGGGTAAAGTAGGCGTCCTGCTGCGCGGCGGACAGGCCGAAGCGCTTGCTCAGCCAGCCGATCACCCGCTTGGGGCGCATGCGGGCGTAATTCATGGCGGCGTTCACATTGGCTGTCCAATCCTTGATGGTAAGGCCGGGGAACTTCTTGATGTGCCGCGGCAGCAGCTGACCGATGGTATCGATGTATTTATTGAATACCGGCTCCACCTGCAGGCTGAACAGGAAATTGCTTTCGATGATTTCAGCCGTTCGGCGCAGAAAATAATCCTTGTATTCAGGCACTTCCAGCAGCGCGGCCAGCACCCAATGGGGAAAGCCCGCTGCCTTGGCGTTTTTGCCGCGCAGGAAGATATCCACAGGCGACTCGTCAAAGCTCATGCAGCCCGCCTCGATATCATGCAGGAAGAACGTCCACTTGCCTCCGGGGAAGCGGTACATGCGCACGTTGGTTACATCGTAATTGCCGATGATCATGTTAAAGATTACGTAATTGAACAGGCTGTCCACATCCAGCCGGTCGGTCACGTATTGCAGGTTGGACGGGTCGTTGAGATCATGGCTTTTTACAAAGTTCATCAGCTCTACCCAGTCCTGATTGCTGCCGTGCAACACGTTGCTGTCCAGCGTGCCCGTGCGCTCCAGAATATCGCAGGCGCGGATGGCGGCGGGATCGGTTACGCCTGCCCACTGAGCCAGCGAATCCTTGTTGGCCTTTTCGCGCAGGTTGTAGTGGCCGAAGTACTCGCCGTTCAGATACACCACGATGGGCCGCGCCGCCTGGTAGTACAGCCCCAGCCCTTCGCTGATTTCACCCAGCACCGCATCGCGCATGCGGCAGGAGCGGTGATCGGAATTGGTGGAGCGCAGCAAAAGGGAGGAATACTGCGTGTAGGGACGGTTGTCAAAGAATGCGTAATCAAAGGTATTCGAGCCGAAGGCCTTGCGGGCGAACAGCCCCATGGATTTTTGCCTGAGCGAGCGGGAGGAATGCGAGGTGACGCGGAAGGTGGCCATTTGGCTCAGCTGACGCTGTCCTGACGCGTCAAAATATTCGATCTGGATGGGGTATTCCCAGTCCTTTTCATAGTTGGGGATATTGCCCGAGCCCTTGACCATCACGCCCGTTTTCTGGTTGTACAGGTAGGCGTCACCTGTATAGACGCTCATTACAGGCACAATGGACGGATCGTTGATAAAAAATGTGCTGCCTGCCGTGGTGGAGCCCAGCAGGTCATCCGCAAAGGCGCGGGCGCGGATCACCGTGGTTTTGCTGACGGCGATGGGGACGGTATAGCGTTTGGAAGTGCGCGTGGGCTCGCTGCCGTCGGTGGTATAGCGGATTTCCTGCCCGGCGGGCGCGGAGATGGTCACCTGCACAGCCTTTTCATAAAACCCTGCGGCAGTCTCAATCACCGGCTCCTGCGCGCGGGCGGCATAGCCGTTTTTATCATTGGCCTTGCCGGGCGTGGCGGTTTCCAGATACAGCCAGGTATCGCCGCCTGCGGGCACGCCGTAGGATACGTTGCCAAACTGCGCGCCAAATTCCAGCGCCTGGGTGTTGCCCTGCGGGTCGGTCAGGTACAGCTCGTCGCCCTTGGCGGAGATTTTGAAGTCTGTATACAGCGCGCCGGACTGGCCGTTGGTGACGGGTTCCCCCGCGCAGTACACTACCAGATAGCCGCCCTTGGCGATCTTGGCGGTATCCGGGAAGGCCCAGCGCCGCAGGTTATAGGGATCGTTGCTCAGGTACCAGCCTGAAAGGGACACGGCTTTGCCGCCGGTATTGTGCAGCTCCACCCAGTCGTCATGGCGCTGCCCCACAAACGTGGCGGTAGAGGTCATGACCTCGCTGAACACAACGTCCGCCTGGGCGCAGGAACAAAGCCCAAGCGCCAGCAGCGTCAGGACAAGCAGCATCAAAATACGGTTTTTCATGGCATTTTTCCTTTGCGGAGGCAGGATCAGCCCAGCGAGCTGTCCAGCTGCTCCCATTCCTCATACAGTGCGTCCATCTGCGCCTGCAGGGCGTTTTTCTCCTGCTCCAGTTCGCCCAGGCGCACATAGTCGCTGGCATTTTCCTCCATCTGCGCATCCAGCGCATCCAGCTGCTGCTCCAGCTTTGCGATGTCGCGTTCCAGCACGTTCATGCGGCGCTCGATTTTGCCGTCGCGGCGGGCGGGTTTCTTTTCGGCTTTTTCGGCGCGCTCGGCCTTTTCCGCCTCGCGCTGGCGCGCCTGCTCCTGCTGGGTGGCCTCGTCCTCGCGTTCGCGGATAAAGCGGTATTTTTCATAGCCGCAGTCAAAGCTGCGCAGGCGGCCGTTGTCCAGCTCCCAAATGCGGTTGGCAAAGCGATTGACGAAGTAGCGGTCGTGGGATACGATCAGCAGCGTGCCTTCAAACTGATCCACGGCGGATTCGATCCATTCACGGGAATCCAGATCCAGGTGGTTGGTCGGCTCGTCCAGGATCAGCATGTTGACGGCGCTGTTCATCAGCATGCACAGCTTCAGCCGCGCGCGCTCGCCGCCCGAAAGCTGGGAAACCAGCTTGAACTGATCCTCGCCGCGGAAGCGGTACGCGCCCAGGCGGTTGCGCGCCTGCTGCGGTTCGCACCCCAGATCATACAGTAGGGTGTCGTACAGCGTGCGCTCGGGATGCTCGAAGGTGATTTGCTGGGGCAGGTAGGCTGCGCGCACAGAAGGGCCGAACTGCACCACGCCCGCATCAGGGCTTTCCTCGCCCAAAAGAATTCTGAGCAGCGTGGTTTTTCCTGCGCCGTTTGCGCCCACCAGCGCCACGCGTTCCCCTCCGCCGCGGATGGTTTCGGTAACGTTTTCAAACAGCGTGCGTTCGCCATAGGATTTTTTCAAATCGCGGATGCGCAGCGCGTAATCGGCGCGGAAGGGTACGGTGGAAAAGCCCAGTTCCAGCCGTTCTTCGCGGGTGGGCTTTTCGGTTTGCCGCAGCCATTCGATGCGCTTTTGGATGGCAAACACGCGCTTGTAGGTTTTATCCATGCCGCTGTACGCCCAGGCGCTCATCTTTTCGGCGGCCTTTTCAAGCTGAGAAATCTTGGCCTGCTCTTTTTCGTATTGCTTTAGTTGCAGCTTGTAGCGGGCCTCTTTTTCCTTTACATAGAAGCTGTAGTTGCCGCTGTAAAATTCCACCCCGCCGTGATCCAACTCCACAATGCGCTTGACAATGCGATCCAGAAAATAGCGGTCATGCGATACGGTGAGCACGGTGCCCTTGTAATGGTCGATATAATCCTCCAGCCATTCGATGGACTGCATGTCCAGATGGTTGGTCGGCTCGTCCAGCAGCAGGATATCGGTTTCGCGCAGGATCATCACCGCCAGGCGGATGCGGGTTTGTTCGCCTCCGGAAAGCGAGGCGAAGGGCTGGCGGCGCTGGGCGGGGGAGATATGCAGGCCGTTGGCCACCTTGGCCAGACGGGTTTCGCAGCTGTAGCCGCCCAGCATGTCAAAGCGCGTATGCAGCGCGTCATAGCGGCGCAGCAGGGCTTCGGAGTGCTCGCCCGCGTCCATCTGGCACTGAATCTGCTCGATTTCCGCGCTGACGGCCTGCACCTCGGCAAAGGCCATGCGCAGCACATCCTCCACCAGCGCGCCCTCGGGGGCCTCGGCCAGCTGGGAGATGTAGCCCACCCGCCGTGCCTGGGGGATGGCGATAAAACCCTTATCGGGTGTGATTTCGCCGGTGATGATCTTCAGCAGCGTGGTTTTGCCCGCGCCGTTGGGGCCAAGCAAGCCCACGCGCTCGCCCGCGTCTACCTGAAAGGATACGTCGTCGAGCACCACGCGATCCTGCACAAAGGATTTTTCAATGCCGGATACAATGATTTCAGCCATGATTTCCCCCGGAAACAATAGAAATAATTACAATCAATTATAGCACGCTTTTGCGCATATGACAACGATGGGCCGCAGGACAGGAAAAGTGCAAACGCAGGACAGGGAAAGTGCAAAAGTTTGATCTTGATTTGTATTGTGTGCGATGATATAATATCTGCAAGCGGTATGCAGATACCGCTGGAATCTAAAAGACGGAGGATACAGCAATGGCTTATAAAATCAGCGACGAGTGCATCATGTGCGGCGCCTGCGAAGGCGAATGCCCGGTCGGCGCGATCAGCGAAGGCGAAGGCAAGTACGTCATCGATCCTGAAAAGTGCATCTCCTGCGGCGCTTGCGAAGGCACCTGCCCCGTTGGCGCTCCCTCTGAGGAGTAATCTCTTTAACAGGTGAACCAAGGCTCAGAAACGCCGTGTGCGGCGGTTTCTGGGCTTTTTATGTTGCCTGTTTTCGGGGGCTGTGCTATAATTTTATTTGTAAATTTAAGCTCTACAAAGGATTTTTTATCGTATGCAGTTTACATTCTGTCCGCTCTTTTCAGGCTCCAGCGGAAACGCCGTATATGTCCGCGCAGGCGATACCCGGCTCCTGATTGACGCGGGATTGTCCGGCCGCACGGTCAGCGAGGGGCTTGCCAGCATCGGCGTACTGCCCGAAACCCTCAGCGGTATCCTGGTTACGCACGAGCACAGCGATCATATCAAGGGCGTGGGCATCCTCAGCCGCAAATACCATGTGCCGATTTACGCAAACGACCGCACCTGGCAGGCCATGGAGCGCTCCCTGGGCAGTATTGCTCCCGGCAGCCGCCGGGTGTTTGAAAGCGGCGAAACCTTTTACATTGGCAATGCGGGCATTATGCCCTATCGCATCTCTCACGACGCGGCGGAGCCGGTAGGCTATCGCGTGTATTATGGCGGGCACAGCGTGGCCACGGCCACGGATATCGGCGTGTTTACCAAGAAAACGCTGGAGGCGTTGTCGGGCACGGATATCGTGCTGCTGGAAAGCAACCATGACATCGATATGCTGCACGCAAACGATCATTATTCCGCGCAGCTCAAGGCGCGCATCCTGGGCCGCTATGGGCACCTGAGCAATGAAGCCTGCGGTGAAGCGCTGCTGCAATTGTATCAGACGGGCGTGCGCCACGCGGTGCTGGGCCATCTGAGCCATGAGAACAATACGCCCGAGCTGGCCATGAGCACGGTGTGCGGCGTGCTGCGCGCGCATGGGCTGGAGCCGTCGGAGGATATCCAGGTGGATATAGCCTGGCGCGATCATGTGGGAGGCGTGTATGAAATCATCTAAGGGGCGCGCCGCGCTGTGCTGGATTCTGGCTGTGCTGAGCATCCCTGTGGGAATTGTGCTGACCTCCGTGCTTTATGCGTTGATACCGGGCGAAAACACGGCGCTGCGGCTGTATCTGTTCAATATTCCCTCGGAGATTTTCTGCTTTGCCCTGCCGGCGTTTTTCATCCTGGCTGCCCGGCCTGAGCGGCTGGCGCGCTTTCGCGCCACCAAACGTGGGCTAAGCGTAAACACGGTCGGCTATACTGCCCTGCTGGCCGTATCAGCCACCATTGTTGTATCCATGATCGCGGCGATATGGGGCGAAGTGCTTAACAGTTCCTTTCAATATACCGAGCCGGCGCAGCCGCGTATCGTGCCGCAAAATGCCGCCGAGTGGGCGCTGGCGCTGCTGTCTACGGCTCTTGTGCCCGCCCTGGCGGAGGAGATGTGCTTTCGCGGCATGCTGCAGGGGCTGCTGACGCGCCGCCTGCCGCGCGCGGGTGTGTGGATCACCGCCCTGTGCTTTGCGGCCATTCATCTGCAGTGGAGCGCCCTGCCTGCGCTGTTTGTGCTGGGGCTGGCGCTGGGCTATGCCAACAAGCGCCATGGCTTCTGGGCGGGCGTGCTGCTGCATGGGCTGTATAACGCGGCGGTGCTGGTGCTGTCCAGCCGCGAAATTGGCATAACGCTGCCCATCGTGCTGGTATGCACGATAGCCTTTATCTTTGCCTGGCGCGGACTGATGCAGGAGGAGGAACCCCACCATGAAGCTGACGGTACTGGGCTGTAACGGGCCGTATCCCGCGCCGGGCGGCGCGTGCAGCGGCTATCTTTTGCAGGAGGGAGACACCGGTGTGCTGCTGGACTGCGGCGCGGGCGTGCTGGCGCAGCTGGAAAAGCACATGCCGCCACAGAACTTAACGGCCATCGTGCTGTCGCACCTGCATTACGACCACATGAGCGATATGCTGCCGCTGATTTACCGCTGCCCCGGCCTGCCGGTCTATTTGCCGGGAGCGCCCGCCGCTGTGCGCGCATTGCTGGAAAACGCCTTTGAACTGCATGATATTGCTCAGGGTGGGCAGATCGGCTGCCTGCGCATGACGGCCTGCCCAGGGCGGCACCCTGTGCCTGCCTATGCGGCGCGCTTTGAAAATGGCGATGGCCGCGCCCTTGTCTATACGGGCGATACCAATACCTGTCCGGCGCTGGCGGACTTTGCGAAGGATTGCGATCTGCTGCTGGCCGATGGCTGCTTTGCCCGCGCGCAGTGGAGCGCCGAAAAGCCCCATCTGAGCGCTTTCCTGGCTGCCGAGATGGCGGCGCAGGCGGGCGCGAAGGCGCTGCTGCTGACGCACTTTACGCCGGGATATGATGCGGATACGCTGCTGCGCGAGGCACGGCTGGCCTATCCCGCCGCTCAGCTTGCGCAGATGGGCCTGACCGTGGAGGTATAACATGCAAGATCGCTGCCCGCGCCGTATCCTGGTGCTGCTGGCACTGGGCTTTGGCGCGGGCATTTTGCCAGGGCTGCGGCTGGCGTTTTACGGCTGGTTCCTGGCGGCGCTGGCGCTTTGCCTGCTGACGGCGATTGCCCTGCGGCGCTATCGTCTGCCTGCGCTGATGGCGGGCATAGCGGCGATGTTCTTTGCCGGGCTGTCGCTGTGCGCCTGGCAGGCGCATCCTGCCCTGCCCGAGGCAGGCAGCTATGCCGTTACCGGCAGGGTGGATGGCGAAGCGCGCTTTCGCGCCGAGGATAATCGTGTGACGGTTTATCTGCGCGATGTGCATCTGAACGGCGAGCGCACCGGGCTGCGCGCGTATTGGACGTATTATCCTGAAGATCCGGAAGCGCCGCTTCCGCAGGATGGGCAGACGGCGGCCTTTACGGCCCGGCTGTATCATCCGCAGGGGCAGGTAAATCCGCATGGGTTTGATTTTCGGCTGTATCTATTGCAGCGCGGGACGGCTGTTGGCTTATCCGGCGCCAAGGAGCTGACGTTGGAGCCGGCGGGGCAAACGCAGCCGGACAGCTTGATCCTGCGCGTGCGCCGCGTGCTGCTTGGCCGCTTGCGAACGCTGCTGAACGGCGAGGACGCGCTGGCTGCGGCGCTGCTGCTGAGCGAGCGCGCGGATATGCCCGAGGATATGACGCGCGATTTCCAGCGCGCGGGCGTGGCGCATGTGCTGGCGGTGTCGGGGCTGCATGTGATGATCCTATCCTCCATGGTGATGCTGCTGCTTCGCCGACTGTCGCCTTCGCCCCTGGCGATGCTGCTTTTAACGCTGGCGCTGCTGCTGCCCTACTGCCTGCTGGTGGGTATGACGGCCTCCATCCTGCGCGCGTCCGTGTTGCTGACGGTATTGCTGCTGGGGCGCATGGCGCGAAGAAAGGTGGATCCTCTGACGGCGCTGGCTGCGGCGTTTATCGTGGTGCTGGCCGTGCGGCCGCTGGATCTCTTTGCGCCGGGGTTTCAGATGTCCTTTGCCGCCGTGGCGGGGATGATTCTGCTGGGCGATCGCGTGCGGCAGTGGACGCAGCGCATCCGCGGCAAGCGCTGGCGCGCCGTGGTGCAGGCCTATGGCATGACACTGTGCGCCAGCCTGGGCGTGACACTGCCGGTGATCTATCATTATCACCGGGTATCGCTGATGGGGCTTTTGATCAATCCCCTGCTCAGCCCGCTGATTTCGCTGCTGCTGCCCGCCTACATTGTGCTGCTGCTTGTGGGCGCGGTTTGCCCACCGCTGGGCGCGATATTGGGGCGGGCGCTGGCTTGGGTATCTGCGCGGCTGACGGACTGCATTCACCTGGCAGCGCAGCCTGCCTGGGCTTCGGTTCGCGTGCCCAGCCCGCCGTGGTATCTGGCGGCGGCCATTGTGCTGACGTTGATTCTGCTTACGCGCTTTGTGCTGCTGCGGCCCTGGCGGCGCGTGCTCATCGGCGTGCTGGCGCTGGCTGCGGCGGTGGGGACGATGCTGCTGACGCAAAATCGCCTGCCGCGCTATATTCAGCTTTCGCTGGGCAACGCGGACGCGGCGATCATTGAAGATGTCGCGCGCACGGTGGTGATCGATACGGGTGAGAATGGCCGCGAACTGGCCGCCTATCTGCTGGCTGAAGGGCGAGAAATCGATACACTGATTCTGTCGCATCTGCACACCGATCATGCGCAGGGGCTGCGCGAGCTGCTGGACTATGAGGTGCCCATCGGCGAAATCTGCCTGTCCACCGAGGCGCAGGCGACGCAGGTATCGGACGCCTGCCTGTCCGTGCTGAACGCGGCGCGGGAACATGGCGTTCCTGTGCGGCTGATTTGCGCGGGGGATGAGCTGAAAACCGAGCGCGTCGGTATCCGCGTGCAGTGGCCCGAAGGGGGCAGCGCCAATGATCGGGGCGGGGCCAACGATTATGCGCTGGCGCTGCTGATTGATCTGGACGGCGCGCACATCCTGCATATGAGCGATGTGAGCGGCGCGTATGAGCTGTACGCCGCCCAGGAGGCGGACGCGCTCAAGATCGCCCATCACGGCTCGTCCTCCAGCACAGGCGAGGCCTTTTTGGACCGCGTAAGGCCGGCAATCGGCCTGCTCAGCGCGCGGCAGGCCAGCGCAAAAACGCTGGAGCGGCTTGCGCAGGCGGGCGTTATGGTATATGATACAGAGGAGCTGGGCGCGTTGACGCTGACCGTAAGAAACGGCGAAATGCGCGTGCAGGGCTATCTGCAATGAGGGGTAAGCATGGATCACCGCGCGTTTTTTGACGATGTTGCCAAGGGCAAAATTGCCCCGTGCTATGTGTTTGAGGGCACGGAGGAGTATATCAAGCGCTCGGCGCTGGCCGCCTTGCGCAAAAAGCTGCTGCCTGCGGGGCTGGAGGATATGAATGAGGCGCGCCTGACCGATCCTGACGCGAACGCGCTGATCGCCGCCGCAGAAACCCTGCCCTTTATGGCTGATAAGCGGCTGGTGCTGGTGCTGGAAAGCGGCATGCTGTCCGGCCGCGCCAAGGATTACGACGAGGCCAAAAGCGCCGCCGCGCTGTGCGAATATCTGCAGCATCCGCCCGAGAGCGCGTGCATCGTGTTCTATGTGCGGGACAAGGCGGATGGCCGCAAGAAGCTGTATGCGCAGCTGAAAAAAACGGCGCAGATCGTGCAGTTTAATCCCTTGGATGAGCGCGAAATGACGCGCTGGATTGCCAAGCAGCTCAAGGGCATGGGCAAGAAGATTGCCTCGCCTACCTGCCAGAAGCTGATCTTTACCGCCGGGAACGACCTGTATGCCCTCAGCGGCGAACTGGAAAAGCTGGCGGCCTGCGCAGGCGAGCGGGAGGAAATTCTGCCCGAGGATATCGACGCGATCTGCGTGAAGACCACGGCCTATCGCGTGTACGACCTGGCCAACACCCTGCTGCGCGGGGACGCGGGGCAGGCGTTCACCCTGTCGCGCGCGCTGATACGCGACGGCGAGGAGCCGCTGTTTCTGCTGGCGCTTTTGCAGGGCGAGTGCCGCCGCATGCTGGCGGTAAAGCTGCTGCGCGGGGCGGGCATGCAGCCCGACGCCATTGCGGGCAAAATCGGCGCGCCGCCCTTTGCCGTGCGGCAGATGTATCAGCAGGTGGCGCGATACACCGAGCGGCAGCTGCGCGATATGGCGCAGTGCTGCATGGATACGGAATACCAGGTAAAAAGCGGACGGATGGCGCTGGAGGGCGCACTGGAAAAGACCATGCTGCAATTGCTGCGCATCCGCCTGGAGGGAAAAGCATGATTGAAGATTTGCGCGCGCTGCTGGCGCAGGGGAATATTGTTTTAACGGACGAAGCGCAGGATCGGCTGCTGGCGTATCACCGCCTGCTGCTGGAATGGAATGCGCGCATGGATTTGACCAACGTGCCCGAGGAGGAGATGGCGCTGCGGCACTATGCCGATTCGCTGCTTCCACTGGCTCGGAAGGAATGGTTTCCGGACGGTGCAAGGCTGATCGACGTGGGCACGGGCGCGGGCTTTCCCGGCATGCCGCTGGCCATCGCGCGGCCTGATCTGAAGGTGACGCTGCTGGATTCCCAGCGCAAGCGCTGCGATTTTTTAAGCGCTGTGTGCGATGAACTGAAGCTGCCCAACGTGACCGTGCTGCACGCCCGGGCGGAGGACGGCGCGCGCGGCGCGCTGCGCGAGCAGATGGACGTGGCCGTGGCGCGGGCCGTGGCGCCGCTGAACGTGCTGGCCGAATACCTGCTGCCCTATGTGCGCGTGGGCGGCCGCATGCTGTGCTGGAAGGGCCCCGCCGTGCGCGAGGAGATGGCTGCGGGTGAGCGCGCCTGCAAAATGCTGGGCGGCCAGGCGGAGGGCTTGTACCGTCTGCCCATCGAAGGCCGCGAGCACTATGTGCACAGCGCGATCAAAATTTCAGCAACCGCTCGACGGTATCCGCGAAAATCCGGCACGCCCTCCAAAGATCCGTTGGGAATTTTGCCGCAAAAGCCCTGATTTCATCAAAAGCTGTCAAACGATTCTATGGCTTCCTGTTTGAAAAAAGCAGGAGGCCGCTTTTTTATGGCGAAATCAACAGGCAGGATGCGCGGACAAGCCGGACGGGCGCAGAGGGAGGCGATCCGCACGGCCCCGCGCGTCCCCTGCCGTACAGGGGATAGTGAGAGAAACGAGCATACAAAATGCAATACGCGGAGGCAATCTATGCGAAATCTTCAAGCCCTTCAAACCGCCGGACGGCAGCTATGCTGGCTGCCGCTATCCTCCATTCATCCCAACAGCCGCCAGCCGCGCACGGACTTTGACGAGTTTGCGCTGATGGAGCTGGCCGCGTCCATTCGCCAAAATGGATTATTGCAGCCCGTCACCGTGCGCCCCGCGGCCGAAGGGTATGAGCTGATTATGGGCGAGCGCCGCTGCCGCGCCTGCCGCCTGTTGGGGCACACGCATATCGAAGCCTTTGTGCTGCCTGCGGACGATCAGGAAAGCGCGCTGCTGGCGCTGGTGGAAAACGTGCAGCGCAAGAACCTGCACTTCTTTGAGGAAGCCGAGGCGCTTTCCCGCCTGTGCGGACAGGGCATGGCCCAGGATACGCTGGCCAGGATGCTGGGCAAAAGCCCCAGCGCCATCAACAATCGCCTGCGCCTATTGCGGCTGGAGCCCAGCGTGCGTGAGGTGATCTGCGAGGGACAACTGACCGAGCGGCATGCCAGGGCGCTGCTTTCCCTGCCTGGGGAGGAGCTACGCCTGCGCGTGGCGCGCGCCGCGGCCGCGCAGCATCTTAGCGTGCAAAAGACCGAGCAGCTGATTGCCCGCACGCTGGAAAAGCTGCCCATGCCGCTGACCTGCCGCCGGGTGGTATCGCTGGCGCGGGATTACCGGCTGTATATCAACGCCATCCGCGGCATTGTGGGGCAGCTATGCGATACGGGCGTGCAGGCGCAGTGCGAGGTGAGCGAATATGACAGCGCGGTGGAGGTGCGCATTGTGCTGCCCCGCAATGCGCGCAAAAAAACAAGCAACGCGGTGTAAATCTATTGACAGTTTGTTCAAGCTTTCCCATATTTATGCGTTATGCTAAGGGTGCCAGGGGGAAGAAGCCATCTTCCTCTTGCCATCCCGATGGATGAACCCCTCCCTTTTCTTTTACACAGGCAGTGCCCGCGGAGATTTCCCCGCGGGCATTTGCTATTGCTCAAAACGCAAAAAAACTACGCACCGAGCGCTCCCGCGGCACATATCAGAGTGCGCTTACTGCTGCTGCCTTCCGGCCCTGACAGGGTTCACGCCGTGATATCGCACGGGACTCGATGCGTAGCAGATATAGTATACCAAACTTTTATCCAAATTACAAGCGCAAAATATATCAATTTGCAAACAATGCTTTTTACGGGGTCTTGTGCAGCACAACGCCTGCCTGCACAAGGCTTTTCTGCAGCGCGGCGATATCCGGCGCAGCGCCGTCCCGCGCGTGCATGGCTGCGGCCAGCCCCGCCGCCTCGCCCGTAACGGCACAGGCAGGGATCACGCGGGTCAGATCCCACATCGCGTCCGTGGCCGATACGCAGCGCCCTGCGGCATAGAGATTGGGCACGCGCGTGCCCTGCAGAATATCAAACGGCAGCTCGTATACCGGGCCGGGCTTGCGCCAGTTGGATATCATGCCGATGCTGCGCGGCTCATGGCAATGGGGGGCGGTATCATCCAGCACCACCCGGCCCTGCACGCAGCGCGTCATGCGCACCTGCGGGATGGTCGCCATGGTGACGGGCCATACGGCAGGATCGGCTGCACGGCGCGCCAGCACCTCGCGCAGCATTGCATCGTGCGACTGCATGGTCATATCGCTCAATTCCAGTGTATCCAGGCCGGTAAAGCGCTGGGCGGTCAGCAGCTTGGGGCCGCTGTTTTGCTGGTTCTTATGGCGATCTGGGATATCCGCCGCGCCCAGCACGCGCAGCCTGGCGCCGGCCGCCTCCTGCATGTAATACCACGCGGCCAGGATATTGCCCTGCTCAAAACTGCGGGTGGTTTCGCCCGCGGCGGCAGCCAGGATGGCGTCGCCCGTGGCATCCACATAAGTCTTGGCGCGGATTACGCCGCGCTCCAGCCGACTCTGTACCACGATCTGTCGTACGCCGTCCGCATCCGTCTGCGCGTCGGTAATTTCGCAGCCGTAGATCAGCTGCACGCCCGCGCGCAGTAACTCCTGTTCGCACAGCAGCGCGAACAGCTGCGGATTGAACCGCGTGCGGTAGCGGTGCTTTACGCGGCTTTCCAGATCACCGTTTTCAAACCATTCCTGGGGATATTCACCCTCCGCGCCCTGCGAGATGCTCAGGCGCAGCAGCTCCTCGGCCAGGCCGAAGGATACCTGCCGCCCCATGCCGTCGCACAGCGGCAGATAATAGGTAATCAGCCCCAGCGTGGCCAGCCCGCCCAGGGCGTATTCGCGCTCGATCAGCGTAACCTTTGCGCCTGCCCGCGCGGCGGACAGCGCGGCAGCCACGCCCGCAACGCCGCCCCCGGCGATCAGCACATCGCATGTATCCAGCACGGGCAGGGCGGATAGCTGTGCAGCGGTAAAAATCATAAGTGCCTCCCAATTATTCTTCTATTTTCCAGATATTCCCTTTTCTGCGCAAGCAAATGCGATTAACCTCCTGATCCTCTTTGTAAGCCACGACATAGAGAGGATCAGGGATTTCATTGGTATACGAAGCAAATGATTGAAGATAATCGCAGACGCTGTGGCCACGTTCATCTAAAACTTTGTAAGAATATATATCATCCTTGCAATGGTATCCGTTCGTTCGCAGATAATCGGCAAGTGGCGTAATCTGCAGGGACAATCCTTCAAGATACATGCAATCTTCTACCAGAACAATGTCCTGGTCGATTGAACAGCGATCAATCGTCGCCTGAGGCCGCAGCTGAAAATGGAGCGGAATGGCTGGCTGGAAATCGTCTGCAGAATCGCTGAAACGCAGATAGAGCGCAAACGACCAATCATAACAATTGCTTAGATCCTCTGCGCCCAGTTTCATAATACAATTTAGTTTTTTCCCGTCTTCGCTTAAACCATCACTTTGATTCCAATAAAGTAATTCTCTATCTGTGGTATCGGGAGCAGTTAATATAGTAACAATGCAGGTAGGCTGTGGGTATTCTCCGATCGGGATATAATACGGGGAGTACTCATACAAGCTATCATACGGACGTATCTGGTATTTTTCGGAAGTAATTTCAATATTGAAAAAGCCCTGCCTATCATCTATCAGTACCTCAGTAATACGCGCATGAACGCCAGACGATTCGCCTTCACTTTGGGGATGGTAGATTCCCATATCGTAATCTGGCGCATAAGTAAAGCGCTGCTTAAGACAATCCCGAATGCTAAAAGTATACAGATATTTCCAGTATTCAACAAACGGATCATCCGGAAGCGGCCCCTCTGCGAAAGACGAAATTCCGCCGCACAGCAGCGCCAGCGTAAGAAGCAAAAATAGCCATCTTTTTAACATGCTTGCACTCCATCAATCGGTAAAATGGGGGAGAATGACATGAAAATTGTATCGGCCCGCTGGGTGAATGTCAAGCAAAAATCCAAATTTTACAAAAAAGCTCCCCGCAGGCTGCTTGCTTGCGGGGAGGGAAAAAAGTGTGCTTATACCGCCGTTTCTCCGCCGGCGGGCAGGGGGGTGATCTTTTCATCCTGCTGCGACAGGATGCGCTGGAATTCCTCGCCGGAGATGTTTTCCTTTTCCAGCAGGTATTCGGCCAGGTCGTGCAGCTTGGCGGTGTTCTGCTTCAGGATGGCCAGCGCGGAATCATAGGCTTCCTTGATCAGGCGCATCACCTCGTCGTCCACGCGCGCGGCGGTATCGCCCGAGCACGCCAGCTGCGCATCGCCGCCCAGGTAGGCGTTGGTGTTGGTTTCCAGCGCCACCATGCCGAATTTGTCGCTCATGCCGTAGCGCGTCACCATGGCGCGGGCCAGCTTGGTGGCCTGCTCGATATCGTTGCTGGCGCCCGTGGTGCAGGTGTTGCAGGCGTATTCCTCGGCGGCGCGGCCGGCGGTCAGCACGGCCAGCTTGGCCAGGATGTCCTCGCGCTTCATCAGCACATGCTCTTCCTCGTCCACCTGCATGGTGTAGCCCAGCGCGCCCGAGGTGCGCGGGATGATGGTGATTTTCTGGACTGGCACGGCATTTTTCTGATGCGCCGCCACCAGCGCGTGGCCGATCTCGTGATAGGCCACGATGCGCTTTTCAGCCTCGGGGATGACAAAGCTCTTGCGCTCGGTGCCCGCGATGACGGTTTCCACTGAGCTTTCCAGATCGTCCTGCGTGACGGCCTGATGCCCCATGCGCACGGCGCGCAGGGCGGCCTCGTTGACGATGTTGGCCAGATCCGCGCCCGACGCGCCCACCGTGGCGCGGGCGACGGCGGCGTAATCGATATCCTTGGTCGTGGTGATATCACGGGCATGCACGCGCAGCACAGCCTCGCGGCCGCGAAGATCGGGCAGATCCACCGTGATGCGGCGGTCAAAGCGGCCGGGGCGCAGCAGGGCGGCGTCCAGAATCTCAGGACGGTT
>ERZ827150.685-NODE-685-length-48151-cov-4.876164_pt1 | contig 48151 bp, 34 predicted proteins | sample MGYA00519779_ERZ827150 | MGnify/ENA primary metagenome ERZ827150 (study PRJEB31778, sample SAMEA3449267) | human gut metagenome | biome: human gut; feature: human-associated habitat; material: faeces | place: United Kingdom | collected 2010/2012 ...
TATACAAGATTTGTGCGGGCGACTTCAAAGAAGTCGTCCGTTCCCGCTGCGGGAACGTAAGTCACGTTTCTGTCCTTAGACCAATATTCTTCGAGCGGCACGCCGCTGATTTTCCCGACGTTGAGGGTAGAAGCGGTAACGTTCTGGAAGAACTGAATTCCGAGGTCCATATTCGCAAGGCCCGTATTGAATACGTCCACGAGATAGGTGAGATCTTCCTCGTCTACGGAGTAGAAAGAGTTAATATACGCTGCAAATTCATAAGTTTTTTCGTCTCCGTCCAATCCGTCGAACACGAGTTTCACGTTTCCTGCTTTTTGTGCATCTTCGTAATCGGTAGGATATCTGTCGACGTGAATCCACTGCGAATAGACGCTGGAAAACTGATTATAAGAGCCGGTGGGATAGGAGAAGGACATATTCAAGTCCGTCCATTCCAGCATTAAATCATAAGGGCAATTTTCCGCCGTCGCATTGGAATAGAAGTTGCTAGATTTGAGAAGGTCCACCGTTATGCCGAAATTAGTGAGCTGAGCGGCAGCCGCTTCCGCCGCGGTAGAGGCAATATCCGAAGTGCTGGGCGTACCGAGAGTCAGCCTGACCTGCTTGCCGCTCGCATCGTACCAAAGCCCGTTCTGTTTCTTCCAGCCCGCCGTATCGAGAAGTTCTTCCGCCTTTGCCGCGTCGTGCGAATATTCGGGCAGAGCTTCAAAATGTTCTTCGCTCATATACGTTTCGGCTTCGGAAGGAGCCATGCCGAGGAGGGGATAATAGGAGGTCGTGGCATACGGATTTGCCGCAAGAGTGATCTCCTCTCTGTCGAAAATGTATTGGAACGCCCTGCGGACTTCGGGGGTGAGGATTTCGTTTTCGAGATTGAATACGATTCCGATTGCACCCGGGTCATACATTTTGAGATTGACGAGGTCGCTGTTGGAAGCGAGCATGCTTTCCAAAGTATCCTTCTGAATAAACCCGTCGTAATAGTCTACATATCCGTTCGTAATCAAAGAATACGTCTGATTGAGGTCGTTGGAGGAATACAGCTTGACGCGCTCGAAGCCGATGTTATCCGCGTTCCAATAGTATTCGTTCTTGGTGAGCAATATTTGCGTCGCCGAGAAAGTATCGAGCTTGAACGGCCCCGTAGCAATGTACCAGCTCGGACTGTAATTGAAGAACGCATTTTTGGTGATATTGAGCTCGGAAATCTGTTCGTCCGTCGAAAAGCGGTTGAACGCGCCCCAGAGATTGGGATTTTCGTTGACGGGGCTTTCCATGACGATTTCGTAAACGGGGTCTACATACGCCGCAAAGACGTCGTATTTTACGGTGCCCGATTTATCCTGCGCGAGAAGCAATTCCTTTACCGTATCCGCAGGCTCTTTGAGCGGGTTCCAGATAAATTCCACGGTCAAGTCGTCCACGACCTTGACCGCCGCCATGTAGTTGCTCGACGTGGGGTGCATAATGTAATAGTAAGCCCATACGTCCTTCGCGGTAAAGGCCTCGCCGTTCTGCCATTTGGCGTTTTCGCGAATTTTTCCCGTCGTGACGGGAACGGTAGTCGCGCCGTTCTCGACGTAATACTCATAGGCGTCCGCCCCCATTACGTCTTTATAGTCCTCGATAGGCGCTTCGGAATGAGTGGGAAGCTCCGCCGCAAGTTGGCAGAAAATTTCGTCCGTGGAACGAACATACCGCCAAAGTCCTTCCACAACGAAGTAGTCGAATGCATTGCAGGACGTGTTGCTGTCGTAATGGTTGACGAGCCCGCTCGCCGTCCAAGTAGCGACCATGGAAAAGGAATTATCGGAATTTTTTCCCGTTCCTCCGCCGTCCGAACAGCCGACGAGAGCAGAAGCGCCCAATACGAGAGACGTCAGAAAACAACCGAGTTTTTTGAAAATGGATTTCATAAATTTTCCTCCCTGAATTTATTTGAGTTGAAAATACAGTCAAATTGATTAATCAAAAATGTTATTGTAATCGGCGAGCTTACATACCTCCGCCGCGGAAATTTTCGCGCCCGCGCCGCCGCCCGCAATTCCGAGCGTATAATTCCCCGTCAGGCGGGTATTGCACGAAAGAGAATATTCGTCATTGACATACGCTTCGATGAACGGACCGTCCGCAACGACCTCCAAACGGAAGGAGGTTTCCGACGCGTCTTCCAGCTTTATACTGCATCCTACCGAGCCGCTGTCTATGGAGAGATACAGTTCCCCGTCCGTTCTTTCGAGACGGACGTAATAGGTAGTACCGCCTTCGGAGAGTGTAAAGCCTGCATAATCAGCCGAAGCGGGAAGCTCGATATCCGCCGAGAGCCAGCTTCTGCCGTAAGTCTCGCCGAGAGCGGCTTTTCCCGTATCGCTCGAAACGATAAAGCTGTTTTCAGAGACGTTCATGCCCGAAACTTCGGCATTGTCTTTTCCGAAAGAAGCGACGCGCCCCATATTCAGAAGGTCTGAGAGATATTCGTCGCAGCGGGTGCCGAGCAATCCGTCGGGCTTTTGATAGACTTCTCGCGCGAGATTGAGATATCCGCCCCAGACGTTTGCATGCGGCGTATAATTGAGCCAGCCGTACATATACCACATATCGCCCACCTTGCAGAGCTGTGCGGCATGGAGGTCGCCGCCCTCCAAGGCATGTTCGGTTTTGGAGCTCCAATCCACTTTATCGGGCGAAACGCCGACGTCCCCCACGCGATAGGTCAGATAGCCGACATTTCCCGCCGTACCGGTTCCGTAAACGGAATAGAAAAGGTACCACCTGTCCCCGATTTTTTTCAGCTGCGGGCATTCGGGATCTCCCCTGCCCGTCAAATCGACCAGCCGTACCGCTTGGGTGGAAAATCTACCGTCTTCTCCCGCCGTATAGAGGGCGAGCCCCTTTTCCCCTTGCGCCTCGGCCGAGGAATAATAATTCATTACCACGCAGTAGTATTTTCCGCTCTCCGCGTCGTAACAGATATCGGGATCGCGACCAGAATATACTCCCTCGTCGAAATAGGCGCGCCAGGTATATTTGAGAAGTCCGTCCGCCTCGTCTACATACGGCTCCGCGGCGTTTTTCCAGACGATTAAATCGTCGCTCACGGATCCTCCCGCATAATTTCCTTTGCCGTAGCTGCTGCGATAGCGGCCGTCCTTGTCCACATATACGCCCAAAGCATAATAGAGCTCCTGTTCGGGCGGATTGGCCTCGTCCATTTTCAGTTGAACGTCATCATACTGGACAAAATTCCCGCTGACGGAAAGAAGCGAGGCGAACTGTTCAACCTTGTTTTGCGTTTGCAAACCGGTAGAGAGATAGTACATATATAATTTCCCCGACTTTTCATCGTAAAAGGGATGGACATCGCCATAGTATCCGTCTACGGTATGATGCAGGGAAATCTCCTCCGCCAGCGTATAATCGACGGTCGGATTCCAATACACTTCCGCGTCGCCCGATACGATGAATCGGAGCGTTTCCCCTTCCTTCAATTCGAGCGTATGCGAATGATAGACGCCGATTTTATCCGTTATTTCATATTCCGCGACGAGAGCATCTCCCTGCATGATCGATACGTTTGCCCTTTCGCCCGAAAGAAGCCCGGGATTTCCGTAAACGTGCGCCTGTCCCGAAACGGGGACGGAAAACGTCCGCACGGCGTCGGTATCCTGCGCGGCGCGCATGGTTCCGTTCTCCATGGAGGCTCCCCCGCCCGTCCAGCTTCCGTCCTTGAAAGACATATCGGAGAAAGTTCCGTCCGTACAATATTGATAGCGGAAATGATTATATCCCTGTTCTTCGGACAGCGTATAGCCGTAAGACGCCTTATACAGCGCCTTTCCCGTCAGGGGTTCCGATTTTTTCGGTTCCGTCCGATACAGGTCGGCATAGGTCAGTTTTTCTTCCACGGGATTATCCTCCTCTTTTTCCCCACAGGCTGAAACGGCAAATACGTTCAACAGGCATACCGCCGACAAAAGAAATGCCGCGACACTCTTTTTCATTCCCTGTTCTTCCTCCCCCGTATAACGGATATTACTTTGACGACGGCAATCAATATCGTCATCAGTCCGGCGGAAATGACCGTAATATACCATTCCGCCGTACCGAACGGCACAAATATCAGCATAACGATATTGGCAATCAACAGAAATAACGCCGCCTTTACCGCAAATGACATCAATGTGCTTCTCATATCGGTCCTCCTTATCGATAAAGTTTTATATCTTCCAAACGTACATTCGTATTGTGCGCAAAAATTCCGAATTTTCCTTCTTTCCGGTCAAACATGCGCGCACTCATAGCGACTTTGTCGTTTACGTATACCTCCAATACGCTCCCTTCAAATATAATCATCAGCTTGTTTTTCTCGCCCGCTTTTATCGGACAATACCGCTCCACATCGATCTGGGTATGTCTCGTATTGTCCTCGCGCGGCTGAATATCCAACGCCAAGCGATTGAAGCGCGACTCGAACTTTACGGCGTAGAAGCAATTTAATTCCTCATCTGCCCGCATATATACTCCGAAATCCCCACAATCGTCCGAGGCGGTAAACGCCATTTCTATCCTTCCGTTTTCGGGAAGGTCTCCGAGGAGGGCAAGGCTCTTTCCCTCTCCGCCGAGCGAATATGTATCTCCGCCTTTCTCCGCCTCTGCAATCGAAGTAATTCCCTTCTCTCGTTCGACGCTTCCGAGCGTCCTTCCTTCCGCGAGCGGCAACGCCGTGCCATATTGCTTCACTATCTCATCGGGACATTTTACGCTCAGCGTACCGTCCTTTTCCTGCACAATCTCGTGAGGGATAATAGTCCCGCCCCACTGCCAGGGCGCCCCGTCTTTTTCTCCGAGCTTGATACAGTTCCAGCCGAACAGAATTCTCCGACGGCCGTCCGAAACGCTCTTCGCCGCATAGAAGGCATGGCCGTCAAAATTGTTCACCTTCGGAGAAATCCACGGCCCGTAAGGAGTACGGCTCATGCGGTAGGTCGTCACGATTTTATCGGTAAATTCACTGAACACGAGATACCACCAATCTCCCATCTTGAACAAATCGGGACACTCGTGCGTGAAATAGGCATGCGGAGCAAAAAACGGTTCCTTATCTACCACCCAATGCAGAAGGTCGTCCGAATATGCGATGAGCGTCACGCCCTTGCTGAATACAGGGTCTTCGTTTTTCAATCGTCCCGCGATAAGCATGCAATACTTTTTCTTTTCCTCGTCGAAAAATACGAACGGGTCGCGAAAATCGTGCATTTCCAGCCAATCGGGCGCTTCGAATACAAAGTTTCTGTCCTTCTCCCAATGAATGAGGTCGCGGCTGGTCGCCCGCAGAATTTTTTGTTCGGGAAGCCCCTTTGCCCGTAAATGAGGATTATGACCGGTATAAAAAATAACGTATTCCTCTCCCGCCTTGATACAACAGCCCGTGAAAACATATAAATCTTGCTCGTCTTCCTTTCCCCGCAGCAGTACAGGACCTTTATCCTCATAGTGCACGAGATCTTTCGTGGTCAACAGACACCACGGACATCCCTCTCCGTGCGCTTCGATATCTCGGTAATCCCTGAGATAGAACAATTTGAACTCTCCGTCCTCGAAAAACGGTATTACGTCCGCACATACCGCTTTCCCGGGTGCCCTATAAAACATTATTGCCTCCGTTAAATCTTCTTTTTTGATATGCAAACGTTTGCACATTTTACAAAAAATAATAATCGTTTGACAAAAAAACGATATGCAAACGTTTGTATTTTGATTTTAGTATATCATATACTTTTTATTTTGTCAATAGGGATTTGAAAAATTTTTTTAAGAATTTTTTATGGCAAAAGAGCGATTCGGATTTTTTTCGCTTTACAAAGTTTATTCGATTTGTTATAATTCAAAATATACAGAAATTCATTTTTGCGGGGGTAGACAGAAAATGATTACAATAAAAGACGTTGCCAGCCGCGCGAAAGTTTCTCCTTCAACAGCTTCGCGTGCGCTCAGGCGAATCGGTTATATAAGCAATGAAACGCACGAAAGCGTCTTTCGTGCGGCCGCAGAATTAGGTTATATAGCGAATTCCACGGCGCAGCAGTTAAAGAAAAATACAACAAAAACAGTTGGATTTATCATTTCCGACAGCAACAATGAATATTATTTCAGTATTCTTTCGGATATACAGAAAATGCTCAATGAAAACGGAATGAATCTGGTCATTGCGTTCAGTTCCGAAAATCCCGTAGACGAGGAAACCTGTTTTCGTTCCTTGATTGCCAGCCGTGTCTCTGCAATTTTTTTTACGCCCACAAGCAAACAGAACGCGGAAATTATACGGGTAGCCAAGAAAAACGGTATCAAGGTAGTACAGCTTTTCCGAAATATCTACGAGGACCTCGATACTATTATCAACGACGACGAATCGGGCTGTAAACAGGCCGCGGAAAAATTATTGGAGCTCGGCTGCCGCAGACTGCTGCTCGTCGATGTAGAATATCGATATTTGGAGTCGGGAAAAGTTCGTCCCGACAGAAGCACGGGATTTTTACAGGCGTTCAAAGACAGCGACGCCGTATATAAAATTCTACGTTTTCCTCTGATAGATTACGATACTGCCGTGCTTTCCGAAGCCATAGACGAATTTTCCCCCGACGGAATCATTACGGCCACAAATGTGGCAGGGCTGGAAGTGCTATCTCATATCATGCGAAAAAAACTCTCAAAGGTTCGTTTCATTACCTTTGACGACAATCGCTGGTTGCAGTTTTTCTCTATTTCAGCGATACGGCAAAACTCTACGCTTCTCGCAGACGCCATTAAAAGTGTAATCTGCTCGCAGGAAAGCGGAGTCCGTAAAGTGAGTATCCCTCAAACGCTTTCCCTTAGAAACGATTGTTTGGCGGATTCCCTCAAAGATATAAAAATCTGACGCACAGAAGTCCCTTTTCTTGATTCGGTATTCCGTCTTGAAAGACAGCGGAGGAGATAAAAGTATCTCCTCCGCTGTTCATTTATATAAAGATTGTCAGACGGCAAACTGACTGTTATAGAGAGCGGCATAGGCTCCATTCGTTTCCAAAAGCCTCTGGTGCGTTCCCTGTTCTATAATGTTTCCGTTTTCCATAACGAGAATCAAATCCGCATCGACGATGGTGGAAAGGCGGTGCGCGATAACGAAACTCGTCCTGTTTTTCATGAGCGCTTTCATCGCCTTGCCGATTTCCATTTCCGTGCGAGTGTCAACGCTCGACGTCGCTTCGTCCAAAATGAGTACGGGCGGATCGCATAAAAATACGCGCGCAATGGTGAGGAGCTGCCTCTGCCCCACGGAGATATTTTCCGCTTCATTGGAAAGCACGGTATCATATCCCTGCGGCAACGTATGTACGAAGAAATCGACGCGGGCGGCTTTTGCCGCCACTTCTATCTCTTGTCTGGTCGCGTTCGGCTTTCCGTAGGCGATATTTTCCGCAATCGTCCCCTCAAACAGCCAGGTGTCCTGCAAAACCATGCCGAAATTGCTCCGAAGCCCCGCATACGTCATATCCGCCGTATTTTTTCCGTCGAGAAAAATGGCTCCACCGTTTACTTCATAAAACCGCATGAGTAAGTTGATCAAAGTCGTTTTTCCCGCTCCCGTACTTCCCACGACAGCGATTTTTTGCCCTGAATGAGCTGTAAAGCTGATATTTTTCATCAAAATGCGTTCCGGAGAATACCCGAACTTTACATTTTGAAATTCGATTTTTCCTTCGGCCGAAAGGACGTCGGAGGGATTTTCGGGATCGGGCGCAATTTCGGGTTCGTCCAACATATCGTAGATTCGTTCAAGCGAAGCGAGCGCCGATTGCATGGAATTGATCATATATGAGGCCTCGGTCAAAGGCTCTCCGGCCTGATTGAGATATTGAAAAAATGCTTGAAACACACCGGGTGACAGAACTCCGTCGATCAGAAATTTTCCCGCAAGCCTCGCGATACCTATCTGTCCGAGACGATTAATCAGTCTTATGGCGGGATTGATGGCATTAATCATAAAATCCGATTTTTCAGACGCTAATGCGAGCGCCTCCGTCGATTCGCGGAACCGATCGGCACTATTTTTCTCTTGGTTATAGGCACGGATGATCGTATGGCCGGAAAAGCCCTCTTCCACGAGTCCGGTCACTTCGCTCATGCGTTCCTGCCGCAGAGCGGCACAGCGCATCGTTTTTTTGGTAAAAATCTGCGTTACGAACATAGCGACGAGAGTGACGCCCAAAAAGATCAGAGTCAGTATCCAATGATAAACGAACATCATGGCAATCGAACCGACAATGAGACCTATTGCGGAAAACAATTTAAGCATACCCGTCTGTAAGGATTCCGATACCTTGTCGAGGTCGTTGGTGGAATAACTCAATACCGAGCCGACCCGATGATTATCGAAATAAGAAAGCGGCAGGCGATTGACTTTCTCGCTGATCTCCCTACGCAGACGCAGACAAAGCTGTTCCGCAAAAGTCGTCATCAAAAAGGATTGAAGCGTATAAAATCCCCATGCCCCGAGATACATCAACAATAAAAGAAAGATTTGCGCACCGACGTTTCCCCAAGCCACGGCAAACACTGTTCCCGCTTCGATACACGCCCGAATACTGTCAAACAGGAGATCGATGATGACCGCGCTGTAAGCGGGAGCCGCGATAGAGAGAGCCGTATAAAAAATGACCGAGAAAATCACGGCGGCGAGTTTCAGCCGCTGGTCTTTGACGGATTTCCACAATCGTTTGACGACGCGCCAAGGATGCGCGGCGACATCGATGGAAAAGTCGTCGGAAAAGTTATCGGAATTTACTCGTTCCAATTCCTTGTTTTCTTCCATAAATCAAGCGCCTCCTTTCATCTGAGATTTTGCGATAGACGCATACACGGGGCAGTCCTTTATAAGGGAATCGTGCCGTCCCATTCCGACGATTCTCCCTTCCTCCAAAACGATGATATTGTCTGCATGGAGAATGGTATTGACGCGCTGGGCAATAATCAATACAGCAGCGTCCTTAATCTCGCTTGCAAGGGCGTGCCGAAGCGCGGCGTCCGTCTTAAAGTCGAGTGCGGAAAAGCTGTCGTCAAAAATATATAAATCGGCCTTTTTAACGAGCGCGCGGGCGATGGAAAGCCGCTGTTTCTGTCCGCCGGAAAAATTTGTTCCGCCCTGCGCGACGCGGGATTGAAGCCCGTCCGGCAATCGCTCGACAAAGTCCGCCTGAGCAATTTTCAAAGCGCGTTCCATATCTTCTTTGGTTGCGTTTTCATTTCCGTAACGCAAATTACTCTCTATCGTTCCCGAAAACAGCCATGCTTTTTGAGGAACATAGGCTACCTTTTCTCGCAGTATGTGTTGAGGAATATTGCGAATATCGCAGCCTTCAAAGGATAAAACTCCGTCCGTAATTTCGTGAAACCGCAAAAGTAATTTAGCGATCGTAGACTTTCCGCTGCCCGTACTGCCGATGATCGCCGTCGTTTCTCCGCGGCGGCAGACAAAATTCAGATTTTCGAGCGTCGCCTCCTCGGCGTCGGCAAAGCGAAAACCTGTCTTTTCAAAGCGACAAATTTCCTCTGAAATCTCCGTTTCGGTAACTTCCCGTCCGTCGTCCGCAATCTGCGGGACATGCGTCAGAACCGCGTTGATACGCCCCAAACAGGTTCTTGCACGCGGCAGAAGAATAATGACCATTTGCGCCATGATGAGATACCAAAGAATGAGCGTCGCATAACCGATCTGTTCGGTAAGTTTGCCGATTTCTATCTGACCCGTAGCGGTCGCCCCGACTGCAATTCTATTCCCACCCAGCCATAAAATAAGGACGATACATATATTTATGACGAGGAAAGCGAGACATTCCAGACCTGCAAACAGACGATTTGCCTTGATCCCCGTATTGGCATAATGCGTGAAAGTGCGGTTCATGCGTTCTTCTTCATATTCCTCTTTATGAAAAGCCCTCACCACACGCACGCCGGTAATATTTTCGCGTACTTCCACATTGATTCTGTCCAGATGTTCCTGCAATTTCCGAAAGATCAACGCTGCTTTTTTCGTGACGAAGAGAGCGCAAATTACTAACACGACCGATGCTCCCAATAAGAGAAGTCCCATCGTCCAATCGCTTAAAAACGCCATCACGATTCCCGCCACGCAAATAATCGGCACCGGCAAAATCATTTGAACGGAAAAAACAAACGCCTGTTGAACGATGTTCGTATCATTCAAAGCGCGCGTAATTAACGACCCCGTACCAAATTTTTCCATATCCTGCGCGGAAAATTGTAATATTTTATCATACAGCGCGTTGCGTATATCCCTTCCGAGTTTCGCCGAAAGCCGCGCGCAAAGAAAACTGCCCACGAGCGTCCCTACGCCCGCGGCCAAAGCTACGCCGAGCATGAGCAAACCGGTTCGGACTATCAATCCGTAATCGCGATTTCCCACGCCTACGTCTATCATTTTTCCGGTCAGTTTCGGAATGAGCAGTGCCCCGATGACATCGACCGTTAAAACGAGAACAGTAAAAAAACAAAGCCGTTTATAAGGCTTCAAAAATTTCAAAAATACTCTCATATAACCTCAATGGTGCCGATAATTCTCCCTATTTCTTCACAAACACGTACTTCCAACACTTTCGGCTTTTCCAAACTCTTTAAGAGCCCCGAACATTCCCTCGCGTCCGAGCTTTTTCCTATATTCCTCCCTGCGGCTTCGGTTTATATTCTTCATTTCCCGTTATCCCTTTCCGCCTCCGCCGATCGGATGAGCTTTCAATTTTTGTTCAAACGCCGATTTCAGTTCATTGGCAAAACATTCATTCGCTTCAATAAAGGAATCGCCGTATTTTTTCAGCGTCTCCCGCATGGCTCTGTCCTCCGCCCGATAGACGGCTTCAAGAAATGTTGCAGCATATTCCTTTCCCTTCTCTGTAAGACGCAGGCGCATTTCTTTTCGATTGTTTGGAATTGTTTCGAACTGCACATACCCTACTTTTTCGTATTTTTTGATAATGGTATTCAATGTCGTCTTCGGAATCAGCCATTGTTCACAAATTTGTCTTTGAGAAAGAGACGGTTCTCCGTCAAGCGAATAAAGCACACACAATTCCGATTCATTCATACCCATCGCTTTGGAAAAATGCGAATATATTTCGTCGATCCGTTCCGTGATAATCATATATCGTCTGATTTTTTCTTTAATCGTTTCCATGGCAGTCCCTTTCCATATATTTTAGTCCGAAACCGTATTATATTATAGTTCTATTCCGTACTATTGTCAAGCAAAAAAACGGAAAAAGTGAAAAAATTTTTTTATGAAGCAATTAAAAAGCCGTTGCGATCAATACATCGCAGCGGCTTCGTCAAATCGGTTTTTCCGTTAAAGATTATCCTTTAACGCTTCCGATAATCATGCCCTTTTCAAAATGTTTTTGCAAGAAAGGATAGATGATAATTAAAGGTAAGCTGGCGATAATGACGCCGGCCATACGGATACCGGGAGCATATACTTCCGACGACCCCGAACCGGAGGGAATTTTCAATCCCATATCGGAGACGCTCGACATCAATAAATCCCGAAGCACGAGTTGTAAGGGATATAAATCCTGTCGGGAAGTAGAGATAAACATACTTGCATTGGCCCAGGAATTCCACTGCGCCACGCCGTTGAAGAGGATAATAACCACGATAAAGGAGGTCGTCAAAGGCACGACGATGCGGAAGAGAATACGAAGCGGCCCGGCCCCGTCTAATTCCGCCGCCTCAAAAATCGCGTCGGGAATCGCCTGAATCCCCGTTCTAAGCATGACGATGTTCATGGCATTGCAGCAGGTGGGAATAATCAGAGCCCAAGGCGTGTCGACCATGCCCAACTGATTGACGACCATAAAGAAAGGAATCATGCCGCCGTTAAAGAACATGGTAATTAAAATGATAATCATCAAGGGCCGTTTGAAGAGTACATTTTTTCTCGTGAGCGCATACGCGGCCATAATGCTCATAATGAGTCCCAAAGCCACCGAAGAAACGGTATAAATGACGGCATTGGCAATACTGCGCCACAGGTATTGATGCGTAAACAGATAGGTATAGGATTCAAAGGTGAACTTACCTGCAATGGGAAACAGCAGGAATCCCTCATAGGTACCGAACTTCATGGTTTCGCTGAGCGAACCCATCAATACATGCCACATAGGCAAAACGCAGGCGAGTCCGGCCACGGCGAGAAAGAGATATAAAAGTACGGCAATCACGATATCCGACAGAGAATGTCTTCTCGATTTGTTTTTCTCCATTTTAAGTACCTCCTTAAAAAATGCCGTTCGCCGTCAATTTATTGCTGACCCAGTTTGCCAAGAGAAGAAGCAGAAAACTCAGAGCAGAATTGAACAGCCCGATTGCGGTAGTATAGCTCCAAGCGCCGGTTCCCAAAGCGCCTTTTTCGTAAATAAATACGGAAATCGTATAAGCGACGTCCTCGTTCAATTCGTTTTTGAGCAGGTACAGTTTCTCGAATCCGACATTGAGCATCGTGCCGACCTTCATAATGAGCAACATCATAATGGTAGGGAGAATGGAGGGCAGAGAAATATGCCAAAGTTTATTGAATCTGCCGGCCCCGTCGATTTCGGCAGCCTCGTATAAGCTGACGTCAATGCCGCCGAGAGCGGCGATATAAATGATGCTGTTAAAGCCGATCGTCTGCCAAATATCGCTGATGACGATAATGGCGCGGAAGAAACGCGGGTCGTTTATGATGCCGATATCCTTTTTGAGGACGCCGAGATTTCGGAACAGTTCGGTAAAAACGCCCGTATTGGAGGTGAGCTGATTGATGATCGTACACGTGACCACGATGGAAATAAAGTACGGGAGATAGACGAGCGTAAGGATCACTCTCCTGTACCAAGCCTTCTTTACCGAGTTGATCATCAATCCCAGGACAATGGGTGCGGGGAATACAAAAACGAGGCTTAAAAGTCCGTAAATCAGCGTATTGCTGAAATACAGCCAAAAATTTTTATCGTTGAAAAAGCGAATGAAGTGTTCGAGGCCGTTATTGTCCGCCCAAGGGCTTCCAAAGAATCCCTTTGCCATATCGAAATCCTGAAAAGCCATGATGAGCCCCACCATGGGGAAATAGCAAAACACGATAAAAAACGCGAGAGCGGGGAGCGTCAGCAAATAGATTACCCAATTCTTTTTAGCGTCCTTTTTGACGGCGCGGCAAGCTCTTTTGAATACGTTTTCTTTTACCGCAGTTGTATTTTGAACGATTACCGTTCCTTCTTTTTCTTCGATCATCTCAAAATCCTCCCGTCGATGAATCGGCGACGCAAGATTTTGCGTCGCCGATCCTCGCATCGTTATTTAGAAAGGCGTGCGTTATAGCGGTCCAGCGACGTTTGTTTCATCGCGATCATTTTTTCGATTCCCATCTTTTTCAATTCTTCCTGGAATTTAGAAAATTCCATGGGCGAATTTCCCGTGATATAATCGAAAATATAATCTTGGACTTCCTCCTGAATCTCTTGCATGACTTCCCCGAATTCTTTCCCTTCCTCCGAAGTCAGAGAAGTGACGGGCAGAACCCAGTCGGCGTCGCAGCCTTCCGTCCAAGTCTTCATAGCGGCCTGTTCCTTTTCAGTCGTCACCTGTTTTTCCCTATCGATGTCATAGAAGCAAGGAAATCCCTGCGCGGAATACTTTTTGACGGAATCGGAAGGCGACAGAGTTTCATTGTCAGTGACTTTTTCCGTATAATGCGGGTTTCCGTCCTCATCGAGCGTATAGGTATCCCCTTCTATTCCGTAGCTCATCAAAAGGCTCCCTTCCTCGGAATACAGATAGTCAAACCACTTCATCACGTCGTCGATTTTATCTTCGGGGAGCTTGTCGGTAATGACCGCATAATTTCCCGCCCGATTTGCTTTTTGCCGGATATGCATTTCGTCCGACTCGTTGATTTTAGGATTGGGAACGGCGACAAGGGAATACTCTTCGTTTTTGAGCGCATGCGCAGTATTTTCATATTGCGTCATATAAATATACATCTGCGTGAAGGCTCCGTATTTGGCCTCCTTGTACGAACCGTCGCTGTTAGTGCCGCCCACGGCGTCAGTAATGGGCACGTATTCCTTGGAAGCGGCATATTCGGGACTGATGAATCCTCTTTCATACCAAGAATGCATTTTTTCGAGATAATCCTCGAATTCGTCCATGTACGGCCCGTAATTGACTTTTCCCGTTTCGTCGAGCTGGAAATCGAAGGTGACTCCAAACCCCGCACTGATAGAGTTAAACGGGTCTACGCCGACCGAATACAGGAAGAACGGAGTGTCGCTCAATCCCTTATCCTTAAAGCCCTGTAAAACGGTCTCCCAATCCGCATAGGTCTTGGGGATTTTTACTTCCCCTGTCGTGGTTCCGTCCACGGTATAGCCGATTTTTTTCAGCCAATCCTCGCGCATCATGTAGCCGTACCAGCTGTCCGATTCCTTATTCGCGACCTCGTAGAAGCGCGTGAGCCTTCCGTCATCCGTGATAACGTCCCGTTTTACGTCGGGGTCATTTTCTACGAGGGAATAGTAATTAGGAGCCATTTCCTCCATTTTATCGCTGATATCGATGATTTTTCCGTCAGAAATCCCCTTTTCAACGCCGCCCGGATACGTTCCCGTATAGTTGGGCATGGAGTCGTTTAGAATCATGACGTCGCAATAGGTGCCGCGGGCAAATACGTTATTGACGTTGTCCATGCTGTCGTGGACATATTTCACTTTCAGTCCGCTGATTTCTTCCAGCTTCTGAAAAACGATGTGCTGGTCGTACTGCCCGACCGCGTTGCTCTTGAAGGGCACCCAAACGCTGAAATCGTAATCTCTTTTTTCTCCGCAGGCCGCGGTCGCGAGCAAACAGCTCGCGCCGAGGACACAGACCGATAATAAACTGATTAAACGCTTTTTCATAGTAGCTCCTGTTAAGTTTTTCACTCGCTTACGCCTGTTCCGTCAATGTGAGCGTTACGCCCATCAACGTGACACTGACGGTCATTTTTCCGTCCTCCGTCTTTCCGATTTTACCTTCCAGACGGTCACCCTCACTGCCCAGCCAGATGATGGTATTTCCATCGGCCGTCAGTTGGTGGGTGAAATCCATATTCATGATAAAGACCTTCAATTTTCCCGTCCCGTCTGTATTTACGGTCAAAGTAACATCCATACCTCCGACCGTAGGAACGCCCTCGGGCAATTTTCCGGTAAACGTCTTTGCTTCCTCAAAATATTTAGGCTGTCCGTCTATCGCGGCAAACGTGAGCTTTTCCACCTGTCCGATCTTGTTTTTCAGTGCAAATTCAAACTGTACGTTCTCGTAACCAATCTTATCGTTTTTCGCGGTCTTGACGATTTTGAGTTCCAGCTTTTCTCCGTCTCCGAGATTGAGCGTGACGACGCCCGTCGCAGCGTCATAGTCATAAGAAATGTTCTTTTTGTCAATCGTGAAGTTTTCCTGGAATTTTTCGAGCGTCAGTCCGAGCTTTCCCGCTTCGTTGTGCGTATTGAAATCCTTTTCGGACAAAGTAGACTTCACGACGAAATCCGCGGTGAGGTCGGGCCTTAAAACCAATTCCGTCATGGAACCGGAGGGGAAGAAATTGTTGAGTGTGACGTCTTTGCCGTCCGCGTCCTTATACACGACTTCGGAGGTCTGTCCCGCACGGAAGATTACGGTATAATCCGCAAAGGGAGTACCCTCGTTCCATACTGCATCGAATGTAACCTTCGCCGCCGAGTCTTCCACTATCGTATAGGTATCGCCGGGCATATAGTTATTTTCGCCGTCCGACCAGCCGCCGAATATGCTTCCCGGCTTGACGAAATTATTTTCGGGCAGAGTAAAGGATTTGCTCTGATATACTTCGATATTCTCAACCGAACCGGTAACACCTTCTCCGCCGTTGAATTCGACGGTAACGAGGTCCCGCCATACCGCCGTAAATGCGGTATCCTTGCCCTCGGCGACGGTATAGGAAGCGCCGGGTTGATAGAGCTTGCTTCCGTCAGACCAGCCGTCGAACAGTTTATTTTCGTTTTCGTAAGGCATTTCGGGCAGCGTGATTTTCATTCCTTCGCCCTGCTCGACGGAATCTATGGTTTTGCCTTCGATTCCCGTTTCAAAAGATATGGTGCGAAGCTGCCGCCATACGGCATAATAGGTTGTATCCGCCTTTTTATACGCCCTCGCACCGGGCATGCTTCCCGACTTCGCGGTCGCAGACGTTCCCCAGCCGTTAAAGACGTAGCCGTCTTTTGTCAGCTCGCATTCGGGGAAGACGAAATACAGATTGTTCCCCGCAACGATAGCTTCGGGCGCCTTTCCCGTACCGCCGTTCGCATCGAACGTAATAGTCACCGTCTTTTCCGTTTTCGCGACGAATGTCATTCCCTCTGCGGCCGTAACCTTATCGCCGGGCCGCTTCACGGAAGTATTCAGACTTCCGTCGTCTTTCACCTGCTGCCAACCTGCAAAGCCCTTGTCGTCCGCCCCGACAAAAGAAGCGGCGGGCAGAACGAACTGAGAACCTACGGGAGCTTCGATAACGAATCCGCCTTCATCGGCGATGTCCGCCTTAAAGGTCACTTCGACAAACTCGGCCCAAACGGGTTCAAATACTACATCTTCGGTATCTTTATACATTCCTCCCGGCTGTACTACTTTCCCTTTTCCGTCCGTCCAACCGGCAAATCCCTTGCTGTAATCTTTGTAATCGTAGGGATTTGCGGGAAGATATACGTATTTTCCGTAAAGGGTGTCGGGCATAATCAGGTCGCCGACGTTTCCTTTTCCGTCAGGTCCCTTTGTGATCGTCACGTGGAACGAATCGGACCAAACCGCCACAAAATCGATATCCGTGTCGATCGTCACTTTATCGCCCGGCTGATAGAGATAATTTTCCCCGTATTCATAAATTTTTCCGTTGGCCGCCCAGCCGCGGAAAGCGTTTCCTTCCTTGGTGAACTTCGCTTCGGGAAGAGTGATTTCCGTCACCTCGTCATAGCTCGTATCTTCGGGGAGCGTATACCCCTCCTCAAAGACGACTCCTTCGCCCGCATCGAAAGAAACTTCATAAGTTTCGGGTTCGGGGTCAGGTTCGGGGTCAGGTTCAGGCTCCGGATTCTGATCGGGCATCATAGCTTCATTGCTGTAAAAATACAGTTGTGTACCGGGAATCTGTACGCTGATGTCGTAGACGAATTTCCAACTTCCATCCGAAAGAGTCTCCAATTCCAAGGTTTGAGGTTCCTCGAAATCCTTTCTCGTGGAATGATAAATAATCGCCGTTTCATCCTCGTTCAGCTCGTATGTATCCTCATGCTTAAAGGTGGGAATCCTGAATCCTAACAGATTGTCCATCATTACGAGAGCCGCGTCCGTAAAGGGCACATCGAACGTAGCCGTTCCGTCGGTGCGGAACGTAATTGTCCCCGGCTCGCATAAAGTTCCCAAGGGACCGATTGCCGTACTCATCGACAAATCGACGTGAAAGACGGTCTCCTTATCAAAATACGGAGCGTCTTTTTCGTCGTCTCCGCAAGCGGCCAGCAGTACATTACATGCGCCGAACGACATTGCCGCGGCAAGAGCAACAGATACTATTTTTCTCATGCATTACCTCCTGAACGCACAGACTCCTATGCGTTTATTTCGCTTTCATTATATCGCTTATCCGCGTGTTTTTATATTAAAAATTCTACAATGTATAGTAAAAAAGCCACTCATTTTCGGAGATATAATTTCTTTCGCACAATATTGTCATAAAAACAAGATTTTTTAATATACGAAGCACCGAACGGGAATTATAATGTAGGCATGAAAAACGAAATCTACCAATTACGAGAAATTGCCCCGCAAGTATATCAAATCGAAGAATACGGGAGCTTTTGTTACCTAATCGAAGGCAGTCGTCGCGCACTGCTCATCGACACGGGAACGGGTTTCGGGGATTTGGCGGAGTTTGTGCGCACGATTACGGAAAAACCGCTGAGCGTCGCCGCCACGCACGCGCACCCCGACCATATCGGCGGCCGAGGAAATTTTCCCGTGCTCTATCTGCCCGCCAAGGAGAAAAAACTCGCCCGATTTTACGGTTCGCTCTTTATGCGCCGACTCATGTTCGGAAAGAAAGCGCAGGAAAAATACGGAAAAAAGCGGAAGGATATACGAAAAGGAAAATACCGCACGAAATATTCTTTTCTTTGCGACGGAGACCTTTTCGAGCTTGGCGATAAGACGGTATATTGCATGGAAACGCCGGGACACACGAAAGGCGGAATGATTTTTTTACTTCGAGAGAATAAATTGCTGTTCAGCGGCGACAACGTATGTCGGGCGCTCTGGATGTTTCTTCCCGGCTCCCTGACGGTGGAGGGATGGATCCCGGGCGCGGAAAATACCCTTGCTCTGCTGTCCGAATATACGGCTTATTCGGGACACGATTTAATGCCGCTGAATAAGGAGCTCATCGGAAAGCTCATCGCCACGGCAAAAGCGCTGGTCTCGGAAAAAAGGAATACGCTGCTTCCGAAAATCAAAGTCTATCCCGAAAATTATACCGACCACGGAATTTTATACAACACCCGAAAAGTCCGAACAAAGAAGAAAGGTAAAAGTAAAAAGCAAAACACATAATTTGTGTTTTGCTTTTTTTATTATCCGACAAAATCTTCTTCTCCGCCGCGAAAAATTTTCGCGCGAGCCCTGAACGACTTAAACCTTCCGCTCGAACCGCCCGATTCCTCCGCTTTCACTTTATCCGAGAAGTTTCTCCATAGATACCCCGTCGAACACCAGCCGTAAAAATTCCGCGCTCTTGTCAAACCATTCGGAAAATCTCGCGCATACATCGCGGACGGCTCTTTGTATTGTTTCGTCAAAGGTCAAAAGATAAGGCGAGGAAACCGCTTTGGTCGCAAGGCTCATGCCGTGCGGGCCGTCCTTATAAATTCTCAGTTCATAGGGAACGCCTGCTCTTGCAAGGGCCTCCGCAAATAAGAGGGAATTGATTGCAGGAACGCAGGTATCCGCGGCCGTATGACAAATGAAGGAGGGCGGAGTCTGCTTGCCGACATATTTTTCGAGACTGAGCTTTTCGATATTTTCCAATCCTTTTCCGTGCACGTCGCGGATACCGGAATAGGCAAATTCTCCCGTCGTAATGCAGGGATAGACGAGAACGAGCGCATTCGGTCTGCACTCTTCGGGGCTCTTCGAGTCATTAACTTCGGCGTCGTTCCAAAAGACGCCCGTGCTCGCCGCGAGATGCCCCCCGGCGGAGAACCCGACAACGGCGATTTTATCGGGGTCGACCATAAATTCCGCCGCATTTCGGCGAATTACGGCAATCGCTTCAAACGCTTCCCGCTGCGGCGCGGGAAACACGCCCTTATCCTTTACGGAATATTTCAAAACAAACGTCTGAAACCCCTTTGCGGCATAGGCCAAGGCGACGGGTTCCCCTTCGGGGTCGGAAACGAATTCGTAACCGCCTCCGGGAAAAATCAAAACGGCGGGCCGTGCCTCGGAAGCGTGAATCGCTTCCGATTTGTCTTGGATATAAGCGGTGAGCAAAGCGCTTCCGCCTCGAATTTCCCTTTTCATGATTTGCATATTTTTTTCTTCCTTTTACGATTATTTTTCTGCTTTTCGTTGCTTTTTTCAGAAAAAATGCTTTTCTTTCCTCCGTTGTCTTGTTCCGAAAAAATCTCCTTTTCCTCGGCGATTGAAAAAAAGCCTTTCTTCCGTCCCTTCTTCCTTTGAAAAGACTATTCTCCTTTCAAGGATGCGTTCAACGCGTCGAGCAGTCCTTCATACTGTTCTTTGGACATATTGAGCGCGAGCTTCACCGTTCTGAGCGGCGACTGCAAATAAGCCGCCCGCATCATTTCTTTGTCAGAATCCCCCATTTTTCCGTCGGATTTTTCGGGACGGAATTTTGCCAAAAGCCCCTTCATGACCATTCTGGTCGAGGGATGCAGGAAGAGCTGTTCCACGGTCGTATTTCCGTCCACAATAAACTTTCTTTGATCAGGCGAACGGACAAAGATTTCCGTTTTCAAAGCAATATCCCGCGACGAGCGTCCGATTTGAATTTCAAATTTCCCTTCCGGACATCTCCAATCCCTGGATTTTTCGTCATAGTAAGCAAACGCACGTTTATCCAGCGTAAAGGAGACCGTTTTACATTCTCCCGGGGCGAGTTCTATCTTTTCAAAGCCCTTTAACTCGTGAATCGGCCTGACGGCTTCTCCCGTCTTGTCGGCGACATAGAGCTGAACGACCTCTTTCCCCTTTCTCGTTCCAACGTTTTCCACGTCCGCGCGGACATTCAGAAGTGTTCCCGCGTCTATTTCCGAAGCGGACACTTCGAGATTTTTATAGGCAAAACGAGTATACGACAGACCGTATCCGAAGGGAAACAACACATTTTGAGCCTTGCTGTCATAATAGCGATAACCCACGAATATATCTTCGGAATACTTCACCGTTTCTCTGTCGCCGGGGAAATTGAGATAGGAGGGATTGTCCTCTAAACGCAGGGGAAAAGTTTCCGCCAGCCTTCCCGACGGATCCGCCTTTCCGTAAAGCAGATTGACGCAGGCCTCGCCTACTCCCTCTCCGCCCAGATACATTTCCAAAACGGCGTTCACTCTGCCCAGCCAAGGCATTTCTACGGGCGCACCGTTATGCAGGACTACGACGACGTTCGCGTTCTGCCCGCAGAGCGCCTCTATCCACTCGTTCTGTACGTCGGGCAGACGGAGGTGCTTTCTGTCATACCCTTCCGATTCGTAATTGTCGGGAAGCCCCGCAAAGACGACTACGGCCTCCGAGAGCTTCGCCAGCCTCAAAGCCTCGCCTTTGTCCTCTTCCGTCCCGTCCGCCTTGAAACCGCAGATATAGCCGACTTCTTTTCCGCCAAAGTCCAACGCACCGCGCGCGTCGAAAGCGTTGATATGCGAGCTTCCGCCGCCCTGAAATCTCGGCTTTTCCGCAAATTCCCCGACAAATAAGACCTTCTTTCCTTCTTTCAGGGGAAGCGCCCCGCCGTTCTTCAACAAAACGGCACAATTTTCCTCGATTTCCACCGCGCGGGCATGGTCCTTCTCTCTGTCGAATACAGCCCCTTCCTTTTTGACTCCGCACGAAAAAACCACATTCAGAATATTCTCCGCCGCTCTGTCGACGACGCTTTCTTCCAGACGTCCTTCGCGGACGGCTTCGACGATTTTTTCGTCGTTTTCGGGATTTCCGCCCGGCATTTCCAAATCCAAGCCCGCGGCAAGCCCCTTGACTCGGTCGCTCACGGCGTACCAATCGCTGACGACGAACCCGTCAAATCCCCACTCCTCGCGCAGAATCCCGTTCAGAAGCCAAGGATTTTCCGAGGAATAAACGCCGTTGATTTTGTTATAGGAACACATTACGGTTTTAGGTTTTGCCTGCTTTACCACCGTCTCGAAAGCGGGAAAATAAATCTCCCTGAGCGCCCTTTCGCTCACTTCGGCCGAGACGGTCATCCGCCTCGTCTCCTGATTATTGGCGGCAAAATGCTTTACGCTTACTCCTACGCCTTTGCTCTGTATCCCTTTTGTCAAAGCGCAGGAAAGCTCTCCCGCAAGAAAAGGGTCCTCCGAAAAATACTCGAAATTTCTCCCGCAAAGCGGAGACCGCTTGATATTGACGGCGGGGCCTAAGAGTACCGCCACGTTTTCGGCCGCACATTCTTCCCCCAAAATCTCTCCCATGGAATATAACAACTTCCTGTCGAAAGAACAAGCCGTCGCGCAGGCGGCGGGAAAACAGACGGCCTTGATGCTGTCGTGTATTCCCAAATGGTCCGCCCCTTCCTCCTGTTTTCTCAGCCCGTGCGGACCGTCGCTGACCATTACGGAAGGAATCCCGAGCCGCTCCACGCCCTTCGTGTGCCAAAAGTCCGCCCCCGAACAAAGTCCCGCTTTTTCTTCTAGCGTCAGTTGTCCGATGATCTCTTTGATTTTGTCCATAAAAACCGTCTCCCCGTTTTTTCTTTAAGTATACTCTATCTCTCGCTCGATTTTATATTACTTTCTTCTGTTTTTATGGTAATTTTTCCACCTGAGAAAGCCCCGCGGCGACCGTCCCCGATGTTTTCACTTACCTTTTTGCTGCTTCTTTTTTTCGAGGAATTCTCCGGGCGTTTCGCCGATATAGCGTTCGAATACCTTTATAAAATAGCTCTGCGAGCTGAATCCTAAGCTGTTGCTGATGTCAATCGTCGTCCGATTGGTATTTTCCAGTAAATTCTTCGCTTCGAGCACCCGTTCCCGCTGTACGAACGAGGAGAATTTTTCCCCCGTCAGGGATACGAACAAACGAGAAAAATACTTCGGTTCCAGCCCCACCTCCCGAGCGACGTCCTCCAAACGTATAGGCGAATGTAAATGCAGGCGGATATATTGAATACTTCGACGGATATAGGGCGACGTCTCCTCCAAAGGAGCGCGATGGGAAGATTCCTTCACCCGCTGGGCGAAATGAGATAAAATCTGCGGAATGATCTCGGAAAGCTCCTTGTCGTTCGTGACGCGGCTCAACCGTTTGAAATATAAATCGCTCAGACTGAACGCCTCGACATAATCCAACCCGCCCGAAATCGCAGCCCGCGTTGCCAGCGTCACCAGGGCGACCGCCTCGAACAGATTCTGATATTTCGTCTCTTTGGCGTCCTCCGCCTTCGCCTTCGGGAGTTTGAAATTTTGCAGAGCTTCCACATTTCCCTTCGTCACGTAGGACAAAAATTTCTTTTCCGCCTCCGGTTCGTATACCGTTTCCCGCTCCTCCTCGCGAATATCGAAAATAATTTCCGCGAGCCGCCCGTCTATCCAATCCCGCAGCGCATATTTTTCCAAGCCCTGCTCCAACACCTGCGGCGCATACGCCGATTTCGTATAAATCTCCGCCAGCACGGCCACGAACCGACAAAATTCGGACAAGGATACGGTCGGCATCATCAAAAGGATCTCTTTGATGCAGTCCGCATGAAACAGTATGCGGCAAGCCCCTTTCCGTCCTCCCGCATAGGGATGAATTTCATACGCCGGCCCCGCAACCAAAGTAAATCCCCTCGCTTCATCTTCAAACGGAAAGCTGCCGTACAATTCATGCGTATCGAACTTTTTCACCCGCGGAGCCGTTCCGCCGCCGACAAACGAAGAAAAGAATTTACGCATATTTTTTCTGTCGCCGAAACGCGACTCGTCTATCGTGGAGAACCGTATCTCCGCCTGCTCGTCCACTATCCAGAGCGGAATACCGCTCCGTTCCGCCATATAGGATAAAACTTCTCTGTAAATCATAAAGCTCCGTATCCGTTGCCCGGCAAAGACGTTCCGCCCGCAATCGATTCCTCCTCGACGGAATTATATCATAAAATTATCGCGATTTCAAGACATTTTACCATTTTAGGGGTTTTTTTGACATACAAATCGGATTTTCTATACTAAAATTGAGATAAAGATAAAATTCGGAGGCATTTCCATGATACAATTCAACCTCAACCTTTCGGATAAAATCATCGACTACGACAAACATTGGGAATTCGGTGTCGGCAGTTGCCATGCGGCGCTCGCGCTCAGGGAGGATTACCGCAGACAGCTCGTCGAAGTTCAAAGACAGCTTGGCTTCAAGTATCTCCGCTTTCACGGCCTGTTCGACGACGACATGAGCGTGCTCAGCCGCTCTCTCTTCTCGTCGGAATATCTGCTCTCTTTCGTAAATATCGACAACATTTACGACTTTCTCTTATCCGTCGGAATGAAACCGTTCGTCGAAATCGGCTTTATGCCCGAATGTCTCAAAAGCGGCAACGAAACCATTTTCCATTATAAAGCAAATATCACTCCGCCCAGGGACAAAGCCTTATGGGTGTGGTTTATCAAAGAATTTATCAAACACCTGATCGACCGTTACGGACGCGAAGAAGTGCGTACCTGGTACTTTGAAATCTGGAACGAGCCCAACCTCGACGGAGAAAACGGTCTTGCCGGCGGACGATTTTGGAGCGGGAACATGAACGACTATTACGAGCTCTATCGCATTACGTCCACGGCCATCAAAGAGATCGATTCCACCCTGCGCGTCGGCGGTCCCGCGACCTCCAACAATGCGCATATTCCCGACATGCTGCGGTTCTGCCGCGAAAACGGTCTGCCGCTGGATTTCGTGAGTACGCATCATTATCCGACGGACGTCGTGCTCGGATACGGCGTGGAGGACAGCCAGAATTTCGTAAAGGAATTTAACAGCACGGACAGAAACGATCTCGATAAAATTCACGAGCTCTTGAAACATTACATGACCTTTCAGGCGGACATCTGGGAAAAAGTCGACCGCGGCGTGCTCACGCAGATGGCGAAGCGCGCAAAGCAAGAAGCGGAGGGACTGCCTCTGTACTATACGGAATGGAGCAGTCTCGCGGGCTTGGAGACGGACGGAGCTTTCGGCGCGTCGTTCATCGCAAAGACCGTGCTGGACAACATCGGAATCGTAGACGGATGCTCCTATTGGACTTTTTCGGACATCGTGGAGGAAAAGAGCATGGCCAGCGTGGAATTTCACGGCGGGTTCGGTCTGACCACTCTGCACGGAGTCAAAAAGGCTCCCTATCGCGCTTTCGAGCTTCTGCACGCACTCCCTGAGCGGAAATACGAACGGAACCTCAGCGAAGGCACCGTAGATTGCTACGTATTTCCCGACGATCGGGACAAGACTCTGAAAATTATCGCCGTCAATCATAATTCTTTGATGCATAAAATCGAGACGGAGGAAATTTCGTTGACTTTTTCCGCAAATGCGGTTAAAATGCTGAATGAAGGAACTATCGTCAGGATCGACCAACGTCACGCCAACGCGCTCGAAAAATGGCGGGAAGCAGGCACTCCCGTATATCTGACGGAAGCACAGCTCTACGAACTCAAAGCCGCGTCCGAACTCCGCCGCGAAGCGCTTCCCGTAGCGTCAAAAGACGGTACGATTACCGTCCGTTTTGAACTTCCGCCGCAGGGCATGGCTTTAATTACGCTTTATAAAACAGCTTAAATTCAAGGGGGGCAGATAAACTATCATGAGACAATTTATCCTCACGGACGAATGTTATAAATGCCGCGGAAACGTACGCGCCCTGCGGCCCAAGGAACTCAGAGAGCTCATCGGAGCCAAAAACGATTCGATTGCCTTTCAGGTTCTCTGCGATAACGGCGGGGAACGCTGTCTGCTGAATCCGGGCGCTTCCCCCGCGCTGTCCTATGAATTGGGACTGACGCGATACCGCGTGGAGGTCCTCTGCGATTTTCCCGCTGCAATTTACGCGGAGGGCTACCTCAAAGACGAGCGGGGAATTTTAACCGCGGATATACTCTTTGAAAGCCCGCAGATTTACGACGGAGGTTTATACGCGCCCGCGTATATAAAGCTCGACATCCCTTCAAGCGCACGCACGGGGAAATATTCCGTAACGGTCAATGTCTACCGCGCCGTCGGAGCAAACGACGAATCCCTCGCCGCGAGCCATTCCCTTCCCTTGACGGTTTACGATTTCTCCATGCCTTCCCCAAAGGATTTTCGCTGTCACTTGGATTTATGGCAGCATAACAGCAATATTGCCCGCACTTACGGGGTAGAGCTTTGGAGCGACGAACACTTTGCGCAAATCGAGACCGTACTCTCCTCGCTCGCGGAGCTCGGTCAGAAATCCGCCACGGTACTTGCGGGCGACTGTCCGTGGCGGGGCTGGGGGTGTTATCTTCTCAAAGAATATCCCGCGACTTTATTTGAATATTCCATGGTCCGTATCCGCAGGGACGCCGAAGGGAAATATTTCTATGACTTTTCTGTGCTGAAACGTTACATACAGCTCTGCGAAAAGTACGCAATCGACGGCGATATTACGGTCTACGGCCTTATGGGAATCTGGAAAAATATGCCGCTCTTCAACGGCGCTTCCATCGAGGATTATCCCGAAAACCTGTTGATTCGATACAAGGATGAAGCGGACGGCTGTTATAAATATATGCGGACGGGGGCGGAAATCGAAGAATATATCCGCGCGCTCTTTGCCTTTTTCCGCGAAAACGCCCTCTTTGAAAAGGTACGCATCGGAGCAGACGAGCCTGCCGATCTCTCCGCCTATCGGGAGAATTACGAGCGGCTCAGACGGATAGCCCCCGACCTCCGTTTCAAAATGGCTTTGGATAAAACTTCTGCAATCGAACGGTTTTCCTCCGAAATCGACGATATCGCCGCGTCCTTTCCTTGCAGCTGCCGCAATCGGACACTGTTGCGGGAAAAGAAAACAGCGGGAAAGCGCGTACTTTGGTATATCTGCAACATTCCCGATAAGCCCAACTCCGTGCTGCACAGCGAATTGACGGAACTGCGCTCGCTGGGAGCGCTCGGTTATTTGTTCGGCTTTGACGGCTTTCTGCGTTGGGCTTATACCTGCTGGACGGAAAGGCCCCTCGAAGAAATCCGATATAACAATACGTCTCTTCCCGCAGGCGACGTCAATTTCGTCTATCCCGCAAAAAACGGAAAAATCCTGTATTCGCTCCGCTATTTTGCGCTTAAAAAAGCCCTCCAAGACTATGAACTGCTCCTCCTGCTTTCAGAGAACGGACGGGCGGACGACGCAGAAAAAGCGGTTCGTTTCGTATTGAAAAATACCAATCCCGAATCTTACATGAAGGACGATTTTCACACGAACGAGGGAATCTATTCGGAAGATTACGAGGATTATGTCCGATTCAGGGCCTTTATATTTCAACTTTTAGAAAGGAGTAAATAAAATGTCACCCTTGCTCATTTGTGCAATCGTCGCAGGCATAATTCTCGTTTTGATCGTGCTCGGCGTTTTGTTATACTTTTTCGCTCTGCCGAAGTTCATTCTGCATAAGATAAGGACTTCCCCCAATCCCGACGGAGAGATGACCTTTCCCGAAAACTATGACGAGATGAAAAGCAAATGCGAGATCGTCAAAGATCTCGTTTATCCCTCTCAATATCCCTCAAACGCCTATAACGTCTATCTGCCTTCTAAGGCGGAAGAAAAAATCCCCCTCATTATCTGGGTTCACGGCGGCGGATTTATCGGCGGGACGAAGGACGGAGGCGAAAACGTCATGGTGGCTCTCTGTTCGGCGGGATATGCCGTTGCGAGCATCGATTACGCGGTCGCTCCCGAACATAAATATCCCACGGCCGTTCGGCAGGTAAGCGAATTTGTCTCAAATCTGCCCGAATTGTTCAAAAAATACCCTGTCATCGACGAAAACAAAATTATTTTCGGCGGAGACTCCGCCGGAGCGCAAATAGCGGCGCAATACGTAACGACGCAAACCAATCCTAGCTTTGCAGAGGAAATGCACATTCCCGTCCTGTTGAACGAAAAAATCAAAGCGATTGTACTTATCTGCGGTCCATTCAATCTCCTTGCCATCCGTACCTATGCACAAAAAACGAATAAAATGTTCCGAAGATTAGTGGATATATGGGGTCGGGTGTACTTCGGGAAACTCTTTTGGTATAAAAATGCAGCCGCGCGTCAGACCGTCATTGCCGAACATCTCACAAAGGACTTTCCTCCTACCTTCCTGACGGACGGAAATAAGGGAAGTTTTGAAGCGCAAAACAGAAAACTAGCCCTCTCCTTAAAGGAATTGAATGTACCTGTGGAAGAAGTCTATTTCGATCTCGAAAAGGGAGAGGTCCCTCATGAATTTTTGTTCCATTTACACGAACAAAATTCTCTCTATTGCATGGAAAAAATTTTAGATTTTCTTCATCGCATCTGACATGCCCCGCATGTTCCGAAAATATGATAAGAGGAAAAGTCACAGAAGAAAACAACAAGCATATACCCCATCGATGTATACAAATACTATCAAATCCCCCTCGACCGTAACTATTACAGTCGAGGGGGATTTGATTTCAAACCTTTTCAGTTTTAATCTTTCGTTTTTTATTTTTCGGAATCCTTCCGATCGGATTTTTCTTTCTTTGCTTCGCCTTCGGGGAACACAATCTTGAAAATGGGGAAGAAGATGACCATGGAAATTCCTCCCACCACCACGGTATTGATGACCTGATACAGTGCGGTCGGCAGATGTTCCGCCGCCAGCGGCAGCCAAAGACTGTTCAGCGCCGTCGTCGCAAACGTAATCAATACCCACGCGATAAAATACCACATGATTTGGAACGGAATATTCCCCTTCGATTTATACGTGATATTCCTTTGCAGAGGGAAATTGATGCACTGCGCCAGAAACGAACCGATCCAGAACGAGATTGTATATCCCAAGCCTCCGCCGATAATCACTTCTCCCGCGGCGTTATACGCGGGCGCAAACCCGATGATCGTCCATTTCACTCCCCACGGCAATTCTATCCCCGGCCAGATCCATTCGATTTTCGCCATTTCCAACCCGAACGCATACGGCAGAAACGTATACACTAGATATTGAAATATCGTCACTCCGTTGGAGAACACGAAAAACTTTATAAACTGCCAGATGAGTTTGCTCCCTTTCGGATGTTTCTCCGAAAATCTCTTCCACCATGCCTTGAACTTTGCGATGAGTCCGTTTTTCGGCGTTTCGGCGACAGCGGCGGATTCTTCGGTCGGTGTTTGCACACCTGCCGTCTCCGTTTCCGTTACCGCAGTTTCTTTTTGTTCTTCTTCGTTCATGCTTTTATCTCCTTTTTTTGCTTTCCTTTCGTTAGAAACATTCCGAAGCCTTTGAAAAAGCTGCCGTTGAACATCCACAGCAATCCTTCCATCTTCCGTCTGTCCATTCCTCCGAATTTCGCCAAGCCTCTCACGGGTTGATACATAACTCCCATGATCAGCGTATTCGCCGTTGACTTTTTCCCGAACGCGTTACACACCTTTAATCAGTGAATAGTCTTTCAGACATCTTTTCAAGAACGGATTTTTAAAACGGTTTCCCTGATTCCGCTTGATAGAAGGGACAGTTCGCTTCCCTCGCTGAACATCGTCATTCCCGATTCTTTCGCCTTTTTGATATAACAGGCGTTTCCCGTAATGATACCGCTCGTCTTCCCCCATTTACGAGCACTTTCCGCCGTTCTGTCTATTGCAGTGAGGATCGGATTTGCAGCCGTATCTCCGAGACAACCGTAAGAATCCGAAAGGTCGTTCGGTCCCAGCAGAAAGCCTTCCACTCCTTCCACGGACAGAATTTCGTCGATACGTTCCACGCCTTCGGCTGTCTCGATCTGCGCATAAATTTTTGTGCGCAGATTTGCGGATTTCATATAATCGGGCAGGGGCGGCGGATTATAAAGCGTATGCGCGCGCATCGTCGAAATTCCCCGTTCGCCCAAAGGAGAATATTTCGCATATTTCACAACCTTACTTATATCTTCGGCACATCCCGTCATCGGCAGCAGAAGTCCGTCCGCACCCATGTCGAGAAATTTGATGATATCCCGCCGTTCCGCAGATGGAATACGGACAATCGTTTCGATTCCTCCGCTGAGACGAGCCGAACAGATCATTCCGTAAATTTCGCGATAATCAAATCCCCCGTGTTCGTCGTCTATGATATAAAAATCCAGTCCGCATTGCTTGAACAATACGGGAAAATTGGAAAAAGGGATTTCATTGATCATGATCCCCGCCTTTCGTCCGTCCTTCATTCCTTGCCCTCCGTCAATTTTTTCAAGCCATTCAAAGCGTCCGCGCCTTCGTTGAATTCCCGTAAAAATCCCAGCCGATCGACAACCCGACCGATCAGTTTTCCGTAGAAACGAAGCGCGCCGCCTGTAACAATGAGTTTTTTCCGTTTCGGCAGCCGCTTTACCGCCGCCGCATATTCATCCGCGAGTTCTTGTTCGACTCTTTCGTCCGCCTCGGCGGAGAGACCACGCAGCCTCTTTCCGCCCGAAAGCCCCGTTACTGTACAGAGAGTCTTTCCTCCGAAGTACGGTCGGGATTCAAAATTTCCCGAAACAAATCCGTTTTCTATCGCGCAAAGCTGCGCCGCAGTCCCCAAATTAAGAACCAAACTTTCTTCGGTTCCTCCCGCTCCCGACACGGCACATTGTTGATCTCCGCACGGCGTATAAATTGTTTTACCGTTTCTTATTCCCGCGGGACGCACCTCGTACGACGCCTCGGGAAGACGCAGACGCGTTGCTTCCTTCGTGCGGGTTCTCACGTTATAGAAACCGCTCGCCGCCGCGTCCGTGATATGCGTAATATTGTTACCCGTCAGATCGAATGCAATATAGGAACCGAGCGTAAAAAATTCCGCTGCCCGGGAATATAAATCGGGATCGGATCTTACGATCGCTTCGACTCCCGCACGCGGCAGGTTCGCTTTCATAGAAGTGCCGCTCTCCGCGGAAACCCCGAGCCGTATCCCCGCTTCTCCGGCCCTTCGGTCTTGCCAGGATATATAGCGAGTAAGCAGCCGCGACCGTGCATCCGCCAGAAAATATCCGTGCATCTGCGTGGAAATATAAACGTCGTCGCAATCCGACCCGTCCACCAATTTTCGGACAATCCGCAAAATCTTTTCCGTTTCCACTTCGTAGAAAATTCCGTCATCCAAAGCCGGCTCCGGAAAGGGAACCCGTTCCGCCATACGCATCCCGTTCCGACCGCAAACCGCACTCTTGATACTCGTACTGCCGATATCGATGAGCAGATGTCTCATTTTCCGAAAAAGTCCGATATGTCACAGTCGGCAAGATAAATATCGTGGCGGTTGAGTTCAAAGGAAAAAATGATCCGATCTCCGTCCGCGAATCCGTCGGGATAAGAAAGCCAGCCCGGAAAATCGAGAACTTTCTTTTTATAGCGCCATGTGCGCATATCGTCATCCGATATCCATATTTCTAGCGGATTTCTGTGTCTGAAACCGAGTTCGGGGTTAGGCGTATTAATCAGCGCCACGGCTCCGCCGTTCAAGTTGAGCAATTTCGGTTTATTGTTCGGATTCGGAATATCCGTGGGGCAGGGCTTAGACCAATGCAATCCGTCTTTTGAATCGCTCCGATAAAGTACCCCCGCTCCGTTTATGCGGAGAAGCATTGCAAAACCGTCGGACAAAACCGCCAGCGTCGGCTCCGGCCATTGCCATACTCTTTTTCCGTTCAGTTCGTTGGGAATGAGAATATCTTCTCCCTTTTCAAAACGTTTTCCGTCCGAAGAAAACAGTGTTCCGCATCGGACGGCGGGAAGCATACTGTCCAAAATCGTTTTCCCCGCGCGTCTGAGAGAATCGTTTTCTTCTTTTTCGACGGCATACCTCTGATAAGCGATCCATTTTCCCCGCGGCGTGCGGATGGTTCCCCGAAGAAAAACAAAATCCCTTCCGAAACAAGGCAGCTCCTCCCTTTGCCAGCGATGACCTCCGTCATCGCTGACGAGCGCATAACAATCGGTATCGAGATAACCGCCGTTATGTTCGGTGACATAGACTCTCACTCGACCGCTTTCCGCGTCCACATCCATGTCGGTCGCATAGAGCGCCCTGCCGTTATCCTCCCGAATCAGCTCCGGAGAGGACCATTTCTCCCCGTCGCGACTATGAAAAACCAACACCCGATTTTCCAAAGCGGGTTCCGTAACGCCGCCGCACTGCGACACCAGAATCAGGCTTTTGTCGGGCAGTTTACGCACGATCGCTTCACAACTGAGCGAATCGCGGTGCACCATACTGATTTTGTCCATTTTTTAACTCCGCAATTTTTTGCGCGCCGCTTTTCGGCGACGCGCCGTTGCCGTCAATTCCTACGCGAATGTTTTTTCGAAACAAATGCGATTACAGCAACCCCAAAGGCGCCGAGGATAGAAAATACCGTCAGAGAAGATCCGCATCCGTCCCCGTCGGAAGTACTTCCGCCCTGCGAATTTTCCGAAGAAGTCCCGGTCGAATCGGAAGTCGGTGGTGCATCGTCTTCGATTTCGAATACGGCGATGAGTGTGATATCCGAATCCACTTCTTTTAATTCGGCGATATAGTTCTCCTGCCCTTCGATTCTCCAACCGAGGAAAGTATAACCCTCCTTCTCTACGTCTTTCAGCGTCACCGTATCGAAATAGGTAACTGTCGCGGGATTGCTTTCTCCCGAAGCATATTCGCCGCCGTTCAGACGATAGGTCACATTATAGCTGATAATACCGAATTCTATTTTCAGAGTAAAGTTCCCGTCTACCTGATAGTAATATTTTCCGTCGTCGGCCGCCGTCAAGGAAACAGAAGTTTCTTCCGCGCCCTCTTCTTCGGGAGGGTAAATAATACTTACCGTCGCCGAATACCCTCTTTGGGGAACGGCTTCGATTGTCAACGTCTTATATATGTTGCTGACATAAGTTTCTCCCGACACGGCTTTTCCGTCTATGGCCGCACTTCCGCCTTCCGAAGCGACGTCCAAACCGAGTATGACCTCTTCTCCCAACCCGAGAGTCTCTATCGTTCCGGCCTCTGCCACCGTGACTTTATACGAAACGGCGGAAATCCGATTCGTCTCTTCGTCCGCGATTTTTTCCGATTCCGCAAGCGCCTCTCCGTTGAGTTTGAGCCCCGTAAAATCATAACCGTCTTTGGGAACGACGACGATCACGGCTTCTTCTTTCGGTTTGAGATAAAGTTTTCCGTCTTCTCCGGAATCGGGCATGTCGCTCCAATCCCCGTCCGCCGTAATATCCATAAATTTTTGCAGGGTATCGAGACGGCTGTAATAGATCTCCGCCGCAGTCGCGTTTTCTCCGATAATTTCAAGCTCGATCAGCGGGGAAACGGTCACATCGATCGTACAATTCAAAGGTTGGGCTCCTAACGTGGAAAGCTCGTCGATTCCGCCTGGATACAAACCATGGTTGCCCTTTCGGATATAATATTCCCCCTCATAGGTATATCCCGTCATGAGGGCGCTGCGGTCCTTGTTTCTGCCCGCAAATCCGTCCTTATAACTCCAATTATCCGCGCTCTCGTCGCGTTGAGAAAGCGTATAACCCTCTATGCCTTCGACGCTCGTCGCGACCTTGGTGATGCCGTACCCGTCGGCAAGTTCGCTTTTCAAATAAATCGGATCATAGGCAAACAATTTATCGGAATCGATGAATACCGTACCCTGTTCCCCCAAATCCACGGCATATGTACCCTCCGAGGTCTCTTCCGCGACGGAACCGTTCACTTTCAGCGTGACATTATCGTAAAACACATCGTACAAAGTAATGTTGTCGTTGCTTGCCTCCGCCTCAAAAGGCAGAACATCCGTCGTCACCTCTCCGTCGGACTGACGGATTACGGCAAAGTCTCCGAAAGCAAAATCCCAGCGATAAGAACTGGATGTATATTCGACATACTCGATTTCCAGTGTCTGATAATCGGCAATGTCCGTCAGCCGCTCTCCGAGCTCCTCCGTCGTATCGCCGTCTCTCAGCTGCGCGAGCGGCACATAAATCGTTCCGTCCGTTCCCGATGAAGCGTTCAGTTGGCCGCCGATTCCGTTGCCGCCGTTGGAAACGCGGACGGTGCTCTTTTGATCCGTCGAAGCGTCCAGAAAAGTAAACCGAAGGTCCTCTTTGGAAATTCCCCAGACAGTGTCGCTCCCGACAAACTTGATGCGCATGTAACTAAGTCCCGTATCCACATTGGGACGATTTGCCTGTCTGTGCATGATTTTGAACCGAAAGGCAATATCCGTCGCATTCGAAAGCGTATAATCCGTCTCCCCGTCCGAAGGAGAAAAACGTACCGTTCCGCCTGCCGTACTGTTGGAATAGACAATCGTTCCCCCGTCGATGGAAAGTTGCCGCAATTCCCCGTCGGGAACGGTCGTCTCCGACGGAATCGGCTCCTCCGCATAGGCGTTCATCGCAGCCATGCCGTAGCCGAAGGCTCCGCAAAGTCCCAAAGTAAGGCAACATAAGAGCACCTTACGCAAAGTTTTCATCATTTTTCCGTTCCTCCTTACAAATGTAATCTATTTTTCTTTGAAGTCTCTTTTTTCCGCCCGATAACGACGGCTCCGCATACGGCCGCCGCGGCCATACTTCCCGCGAACGCAGACGAGCCGCATCCCCCGCTTTTCGGCGCCTGCTCCGAAGTCCCCGATGACTGAGAATCTCCCGAGTCTTCCCCGGGTGCGGGATTTTCCGACCCGTCCGCAACCGTAACATACGCCTTTAACAGACTGTATCTGTCCTGCGCTTTGCCCGTCACTTTTTTCGAAAACTCAAACGTATACCGCCCCTCTGCATTTTTCGAATAATCGGGACAATCCCACTCGCCCGTCAGTTCCAGCTCGGAACCGTCCTCCCCTATCAAAGTCACAATAGAAGGGAGTTTTTTAAGAATTTCGCTCTTGGGAGTACCGGGTTCGACGGTAATGTATCGCTCATACGTCTCTTTCGTTCCGACATAATCGAGAAATCCGCCCAGTTTGCTGACCGCCATGCGCATGCGACAGTACTCGCTCATCGGTTTTCCCGCCCTGATGTCTTCTTCGGTGACTATACACATCCGAATCTCTTTCATTTCATACCTGCCCGCATCATAGACGATATAAATCTCCCCGTTTTCGCCCTCTTCCGCCGCCGCTTCGGGATAACTGATTCCGAAATTCCGCCAATCGCCGCGGATGTCGCTGTCGTCGAGCATCAGCATATAGGGATACGTCTCTCCGTCGTCGTAAGAAAGATAGGCGGCGAGCTGTTCCCTGTCGGCCGTGGTCGCATGCGTAATCATCAGTATCGCGCCGCTTCTTAACCTCTGGATATGAAATTTGGAGCTGGGGGTAATATACGGAATTCCGTTATCCGCCTTATAAGGAGTCCATGTAGTGCCGTAATCATAGGAATAGGAAATTTCCATTCCGCCGCCGCAATCCCGAGGAAGGCGGGAGAGCATCATCAGGCTTCCGTCTTTCCGTTCGATAATCTGCGCTTCGCCGAACGTTTTATTTTCGGGATAAGCCGTAACGGCAGGCTGGGAAGTGGTCGTCGTCCAGGGATATTTTCCCGTTTCGTCATTGGGACGACAGATATAAGTCTGCTGCGCGTCCGTATCCACTTCTACGGGCGTAATCCAATATCCGTTGGAAAGAATGGTGGGACGATGCGCGGGAGGCGCTTTCATCCAGCTCACAGGTTCTCCCGTTTCAAGATTTTCCGACGGATTCTCGCAGTCGGGATTTTTTAATTCCACCGCGTACGCGCCTTTCAGGCCGCCGCGAATGAGAATCAGCCAAAGTTTCCCGAACTGATCGTAAAAAAGACGCGGATCCGCCAAACGCACCGAATCGTCCGGAACGTCCCAAATCATGTACTCTTCGCTCCAAGTCGCTCCGTTGTCGTCGCTGTAATACATTACGTCGTAATTATCCGGTCCTTCCGAACCCTCCACGGAATCGCCCGTCTGCCATGCGCACCACATCCGCCCGCCGGGCGTTACGGCAATGGTCGGAAGCCCCTGCCATTTTCTGTCCGTTTCGGCGTAAGTCTCCGAAGCACCTTCCGAAACGGGCATCTCCGTTACCCCCGGGTCAGAAGACCAATAACTGACGAGCGGTTCCGACGCGTCCGCATCGGCCCCGACGGCAACGGGACGTGCGAATGCGGGAGAACAAAGCATCGAAATAAGCCCCGCCAACAATATATTTTTTTTGTTCATACCGCCTCCTCATCAATAAGAAATCGTCAGGGAATGAATCATCGGAGAGAACACATACGCGTCTTCCCGATCGGCGGGCAAGCGTTCGTCGCCGTCGCTCGCCTGCGTCGTGAAGAGTATTTCCAAAGTCCCGTATTCGAGCAGTCTGCCGTACTCATTGCTGACAATGCCGGGAGAAAAAATTCTCGTATAACCGAAAATCCTCGTATCGTCCTGCGGATCCGCCGTGGCTTCCGCATCTATCGCGTCGCCGACTTCTTCCCACCATTCACGAGGTTCCTCCTGCGTAATTCCTTGGGAAATCGAATCGAGAATATCCATGGAAGAACGCAATACCTCCACTTCGTCCGCGACTTTCGGTTCGGTCGTCGCGGTCGTGCGGCCCTCACGGGCGGCAAACAGATAATCCGAATCGGGATCCCAGACAAAATCCCCGCCGTACAAAAGAGGGTTGCTCGTTCCCAAATCGTTAATCCCCGTCCGTTCGATAACCTTACGGCCGCCGCGGACGATATTGTCGAGATCGGAGCAGTCCAATTCGTAAGCGTAATTCGATTTGAATACTTCCGATTCCTCGTAAAACAGCCAAACCTTCCCGCCTTCGTCGAAACTGACGAGGCTGGGTTCTATCGCCCCCGGATAATATGTGAGACCGACCGAATCCCATTCCGAACTGTCGAAAGAGACTATCGGCTGCGTTCCCACTTTCGTCCACTCACCCGTCGGGGTCTCGGCTACGGCAAACCCGATCTGCGCGTTCGTACGATCCTCTCGGTCGGTACCGCTGTAAGCCATCAAATAGGAATATTTTTTTCCGCCGTAAGAAAAGTCCCCTTTGACTATATCCGCTCCGAAAATGCGGCCGCTGTCCCAGCCGCTTTCGGAAACGGAAATACAGGTTTTCGCTTCTCCGTAGCTCCATTTTCCGCCGCTGTAACTCCCCGTGCGGACGGCTATGCTGTCCGTCGTTTCGTCGTATTTGACCGTATTCCGCGTATAGAAAACATATCGGGTCGTTCCTTCCTGAAAAGCGGAAGGATGTTCGTTATAATAACCGAGGCTCTCGTCGAATACGGCACCGATTCCGTCGAAGATCTTTTCCTCGAAAGTTTCCGTCGTCCCTCCGTCCGAAGAAGAGGACGAATCTGCCGCTTTATTGCATCCAGCAAGTCCCGCACTCAAAATCAATGCCAGAAAAATACAGACCGTCTTTTTCATGTTTTCCTCCTTGTTTTCCCCAGCCTTTACGCGGGAACGCTGCCGTTTTCCATGCAGTCTTTGATGGATTGCCTGCTGTCGTCAAACAGATTCCCCACGCTGAAATCCCCGTAATAAAGAGAAATGTTGTCGAGTAAAATTTCGGTGTCCTGATTCGCATTGAACAGACGGGTAATCGAGATTTTCACGACGGGATTTTTATCGAAGTCCAAAATCCCTTCGTTTCCGTAAGAGGGAGAGAGCGACCAGCTCGGCGCCGCATATTGCGAAAAAGGAATCCGCAGCCAGCCTTTGAAGCCTGCGGGAATACGTACGAACGTCTGAGTATGATAGGAAAATTCCTCCCCCGTTTGGGTATCATATGCATATACGGTCTTGTATTTCTGTCCCACGTCGTTGAGATTATACTGTTCCAAAAGCCCCGTTTCGAGATTGTACTGGAACAATTCCAAGGCAAAACTCACCAAATATTCCGCCTTATTCTCCACATATACGGCAATTCCGTTCGCTCCGCTCCAATCGGTCGCGTCTTTCTGCCCGAAATTGAAATGCACGCCCGCATAGGAATTCCTCCCCGCGTCGAAATCCGCAGAATCCAAGTTATAGAAAAGGCCGTTTCCGCGCTCCCCGTTCTCCTTTATCGAATAATCCGAATTCTGACCGGAAAGATAAAACTTTTCATACATTTCCCGCTCCGACCGCTCTTTGCCGACGGCGGAAAATTCTTCCCCGAAATCGAATCCTTCAATCAATTTCATATCCCCGCGCGTTTCACATTCCGAATGATAACGGGCGACAAATGCTTCGAATACGGAATAATCCTCCTCTGTCGCCGTGCGCAAAACGCCTTCCGGCACCGCCGTTCCCGCTTCGACGGAGATCTCGTCCGCATTCATGCCGCAAAAGTTCGCCAGCGGTTCATAGTTTCCCGCGGTTCCGTACTCGTCTAACGTCACGCAGTCCGCTCCGAACAGATACAGGCTGATTCCGTCTTTCAACCACGTATCGCCCGAAGCAAAATTACTGTTGACGGAAGCCACCACGGTAACGGAAATTTCGGAAATCGACTCAATCGCCGCGTCGGCTCCGTTCTGTAATTCTGAAAAGGGTAGCAGAATCTCTCCGTAAAACATATACGGAATTTCCAGTTCCCCCGTTCTGTTCCATTGAAGCCCGGTTTCCGTCTTTTCCCCCGTTCCGTCCGAAGTCGTATATTCGATTCCCCGAGCGGTACCAAAATTGCTGTTCCAAGTATATTCCGTTCCGCCCGAACAAACGGAAATTCTGACGGGAAGTGCGTAATTGTAAGTATTTTTCAAAAATACCTTTACGGAAAGAGCATTCCCCTCCACCTGCTTTTCTTCGGGCAGCACATAAGTCAGCCGTTCGTTTTCCGATAATTTCCCTTCCGTTTCGTAGATCAACGGAAAAGCCTGTTCCGCAGAAGTGCTTCTATCGCCCGTCGAAAAGCATACGGCCGTTACGGCAAAGGCCGCCAGCATCACGGAAATCAGTTTTGTCTTCATTCTTTTCCTCCTTCCGGGAATACCGATTGTTCGGTATCCTTAAAATATTTGATATGCGTCACTTCCCCCGATTTCAAGGTATTTATGAAAAAACGGAGAAATGCCGTTCTGTCCAAGCCCGTCGCGTAAGTAACTTCCGTCGCGGACGGAGAATCCGTAAATCGCGTGCGGGCTCTTTCGTCCCCTGCGAGCGGAATGTCTATGCGCCGTCTTCCGTAAGTACAGAACTTTTCCGTCGCTTCGGCGATCGTAAGCACATCGTGCATCGTCGGTCTGCGCCCGGGATGTGTATTCCTCCATTTTCCGAGCATTCTTCCGAGAATGCCGAATTCCCGTCCTCCTCCCGAAGCGACCGCACAGACCTCTGATTCTTCCAAATACGTATAGGCGGTCACATCGATTCCGATAAAAGTCATCGGCACGCCTGCCCTCAGTACGAGCGCCGCGGCTTCCGGGTCGCAACGGATATTCCATTCCGCCTTTTCTCCCGTAAAACTTCCGCCCATGCAGATAATCCGCGAGAGTTTGCGGAAAGAATTCGGATATTTTTCGGCCGTTTTCGCCAAATTCGTCAAAGGCCCGATAGCCATGAGCGTAACCTCTCCGGGATCTTTTTCCGCTTGCCCCGCAATGAAATCGACTGCGGAGAGAGAACGTACGGGCGCGGAAGCAAATTCGGGGAAATAGTGCGGAATGACGGGACGGCCGTCGGGAAGTCTTTCTTCAAAATCCTCCACCTGAAAAGCGGCCTTGTACGGATAATCTTCTCCCGCATATACGTCCGTCTCCTCCCCGAGCGCTCCGAGCAGTGCCGAAGCGATTTTTGCGCGCTGCATACTGTTTCTGAACACCGTCGTCACGCCGAGAATATCGAATTTCTTCATGCGGACGGCAAGCGCCAAAGCATAAGCGTCGTCGATATCGTCGCCGATATCCGTATCGATGATGATTTTTTCGCGTTTTTCCATGTTGGCTCCTAATCTTCCCCATTGCTTTACTTCATGCTGTCGGGCACAGCCTTATAATAGGAGGTGTCCCCGTACACGGAATTGATCCTCAGCTCGGCGTAGTCGGAATCGGGAGCATTTGGCGCCCATGCATATTGTATCCCCAAACGTTTTTTATGCGCCTGAAAACAATCGTTATTGAATTCAACATACTCGTTCAAACCTGCCCGCACGCACCACGCCAGCATCGATTCAATTTCCGAAGCGACCTCTTCCGCGGAACCCTGGCCGATAATGTCCGCATATTTTTTGTACCACTGTGAACGCATATTGCTCTGCGTCGTAAGACTGGACTTATATCGCGAATCCGATGTGTCGAGCATGAACTCGAATCCCCGCTTATCATAAGAATAGGGGATGAGCGCAGCGCGGGAATTCCATTTCACGTAATCGCGGTAGTTATTGAACTGACCGCCGGACACGCTGGTAAGATTTACGTACATCGGATTGCAGAGAAACATGCAGAAATAAATGCCGTAACTTTCCACGTTGGTTTGAAAAGCGGTCTTTACCTCGTCGGTATAGTCCATCTGCCCGTATCGGTAGGTATGCACCGTGCCGTCTTCAAGCGTCTCCGTCTCCCCCGGCTGTTTTACGTAGAAAAACGTTCCGTTTTCCGCATCCTCCGCCCTGTCGATCCCGTAATAGACGAGCCTTTGTCCCTCTTCGGAATACAAAAAATCCAGCAATTTGATTACACGGTCGGGCCTCTCGCAATTTGCGGAAACCATTGTGAACAATTCCCCCGACGTCCGATAAGAGAGCTGCGGCACCTGTCCGTTCCCGTTCGTAAAAATAATCGGTACGTAAGCGGCATCCTCGCCTTTCGGATTATTGCCGTTGATATTCATTTCCCAATTTCTGAAATAGCTCGACGGAGTAATCATTTTTCCGATATACATGATCGGTTCACCCGTCTGAATATACTGATTGATTTGCGTCTGCGTGGCGCCGAGACAGCCTTCCGTAAGCAGGTTCGCACGGTAAAGTTCGTTCAGCCATTGCATCATTTCCACGAAATTTTCGCTCGACTGAGGATATACATAGTTCCCTTCCGAATCTTCTTCCGCACAGGAGAAATATTCCATCAGTACCTGAATCCCTCGGCTTCCGTACTCTTCGCTGGAATCGAACGCGGAAATCAATACGGAATGGTTTGCGTTGGATAACGAATACTCGTTTTTCGTCCATGTAAGAAACTCGAATATCCCCTCTGGATTTGCCATCTGCGCGTCCGTCCAATCGGGATTCTGAGATTTTTTGTACGTACAGAAAGCGTCGAGATAATCCTTTCTTACGACAATTCCGTCGTTGGGAAGAATATCCCCGCCCAGTTCGCGGTAGTCTTCCATTTCCTCCGAATTGTAAAAATTATTGACTATGTAGAAAAGCTCGTCGTCGGCGTCTTTATATGTGTTATACATCTCCCCTTCTTCCATGATTCTCCGCCACAGCGAAGGAGCCCAGCGTTCGGCAAGTCCGTTGATCGGAAATACCTTGGCTCCGTTGACCAAATTGTCCATGCCTGCCGTGACGGAAACCAGATCTGGCAGATCGTTTCCCGCGATCATCGTCGTAAGCTCCGAACCGTCTCCCGTGGTCGCCTTTCTGAAATTGATTTTCACGCCCGTTTTACGGAGAATCTCGTCCATAACCTGAGATCCCTCCCGCGGCAGGGAATACGATGTACTGTCGATAAACCAGTCGATGTTTATGATTTCGTCCTCTTCCCACTGCGTCCAGCTGTCGATCGTATCGTCTTGATCCGCCAAAGGGAAATCCGGATATTCATAGCCGCCGAAATCGAACATAGGATTGTTGCAGCCGCCCAAAAGAAGGCTTCCCAACAATAACGCACCGACTGCGCAACTGAGCACTTTTTTACCCGTCTTCATTAATTATCCTCCTTTTCAGCCCTTCAAAGAGCCTATCATGATTCCTTTCGTAAAGTGTTTCTGAATAAACGGATAGAAACACATTATCGGAATGAGCGCCACGATGATTCCCGCATAAGACACCGTACGCGCGGTTACTTGGTCGGAATATTCCGCCCCCGAATTGCTGCTCGCCTCGTTGATCAGGTGTTTCAGATAAAATTGCAGGGTAATCGTCCATTCGCCCGCCTCCGTATAGAGCATGGTACCCATATAGCTGTTCCAGTGATCCACGGCAATCCAAAGGGCGACCGTTGCCAGCACCGGTTTGGAAAGCGGCATGTAAATGAGAGCCCATATTCTCAACTCTCCTGCGCCGTCAAGCTCCGCCGCTTCGTATAAACTGTCGGGAATTCCTTTATAGAAATTGGAAACGATAAGCATGTTATATACGGAAAAGACAGAAGGCAGAATGTACACCCAAAAGGAATCGTATAACCCGATGACCCGCAGCAGAAGATACATGGGAACGATGCCGCCGGAAAAGAACATCGTAAATATGAATATCCAATAGTAAGCGTTTTTACAGCGCAGATATTTACTCGTCATCGCATACGCCACCAAAGCCGTGAACAGCAATTCCGTAACGACGCCCGTGACCGTGCGCAGAACGGAATTCCGAAACGCCGTCCAAAACTGCATATCCCGAAAAATCACTTCATAATTGGCGAATGTAAATCCTTCCGCCCAAAGGAATACCCCGCCCGAAGCATATTGCTGACCGTTGGAAAAAGAACCGATGATGACATACCAAAGCTGATAAAAAGTGACGACGGCGAACAGAAACAGCAACACATAAATGAGCCAGTCCGTCCAAAACATCCGCACGTGCGTTCTCTTTCTCACACCTTTGGAATCCGAAAGATTTACCGTACTCAAAACAGCCCCCTCCCCGTAGTTTTTTTGCTGATGAAATTGCTGACAATCAACAATATCAGGCTAATACAGGAATTAAAAAATCCGATCGCGGTGGCATATCCGAATCTCTGGGCGGAAAAACTGAGATTATAGATATACGTTGCAAGCACTTCGCTTCTGGAAAGATTGACGGAATTCTGCAAGGAATTGAACTGCTCGAAAGAGTTGGAAAGCAGACGTCCGATATTGAGCAGTAAAAATACCGTGATCGTGGAAGCGATGCTCGGAAGCGTGATATAAATCGCTTTCTGCCAACGGGTAATTCCGTCCAGTTCCGCCGCCTCGTAAAGTTGAACGTCAATGGATGCGATTGCCGCCATATAGACGATGGCTCCCCACCCCACGCCCTTCAAAATCGACGACAGAATAATTACCGCCCAGATATAATCCGCTCCCATGAGATAGACAGGATTTTCTTTGGACGATAACCCGACGAGTTCGAGCAACGGATTCATAATGCCTGTGGTCTGATCGGTCAAGGCGATGATGATACCTCCGTAAATCGCCCATGAAATAAACTGCGGGAACGTCGTGACGACATGAATGCCTTTTTTATACGATTTATGTTTTACCTCGTTGAGCAACAAGGCAAAAAGAATCGGAGCCGGGAAATTCAGCAGAAGCATAATGAGATTGACGATCAGAGTGTTCGACATTACGTTCCAAAAATTGACATCCTGCAAAAAAGCGGTAAAATGTTCGAATCCGACCCACTCGCCGAACAGGAGCGTCCCCAACAGATTGGGAGAGTAATCCGCATCCTTGAATCCGAGAAGCAGACCGACCATCGGAACATAATGAAACAAGAGAATATAGACGAGTCCGAACGTCGCGACGACAAACACCGTCCAGTTTCTCGCGTTCCATTTTTTTCGCTTTTTTTGGAAAAGTCGGTTCTCCATTTTTTTCCTCCTTAAATTCTGAAAACACGAAAGAACGAAAATCCGCCGCTCTTTTCCTGTGATTTTATTATAACGCCAACGGTCGGCATAGTAAATAACAAAAGCCGAGGAATATTTATTATTTTACCGATAAATTATTTAATTCAGGCAAAAATAAAAGAAATTTTTAACATTTTCAGGGATTTTTGTAAAACTTTGCTATTGACAAATTCTATATGGAATGTTATAATTTTTTCGAGAAATATATGGAGACAACACCGATGATACAGTTGCAGTATGTCTGGATACGGAATTATGAATCCCCTCGCACAATCGCACCTCATCAACATACCTGTTATGAATTTATCTACTATCTGAAAGGCTCTGGAAACGGGATTTTCGGAGAGGAGAAATATTTTTATTCGCCGGGGAGTTTTGTTCTCGTCAGCCCCAATGTCCTTCATGGAGAAACCCACGAATCTCAAACCAGCATGATTTCCGTCGGATTCCGCCTGCAAAATCATTTTGCAACGCCACATAGTTGCTGTTTCAAAGATACAGCTTCGGAAATTTTTAATCTCATTCAAATGATTCGACACGAATTTAAACAAAAAGGTGTCTATTATCAGCAAAGTATTGAGAATTTTCTGGAAAGAATTGTTATTGAAATTCTCAAAAAAACGTCCACTGTCGTTTCTCAAAAATGGGACAATATAGACTACGCTGTCTCCTACATCAGAGAATATTATATGTCGAAGATCGACTTGACGGAGCTTGCCCGTTCTACAGGATACTGTGACGACCATTTTCGTATCGTGTTCAAAAAAAAGACCGGGCTTTCTCCGAAAGAATATATTTTGGAAGCCCGCCTAAATGCGGCAAAAAAAATGCTGACAGACTCTCGTCTGAGTCTGTCAGATATTTCTTTCAAATGTGGATATGAATATTACAGTCAGTTCTCCTTGTTTTTCAAAAACAGGACCTCTTTAACGCCTTCGGAATACCGCACCAAACTTCTCTCGAACGTGAACAAATAAATTCAAAACAACTGGTATGTCCTTTTCTATTCATTATAATTCCATCAATAGTGCCTATCCCTATTTTTCCTTGTATTATTTTCATCTCCTGATACAATGTATTTGACCGAAGAAAGTGCGGCATTTGAAATAGCGCTTTCCAAGTTTCATTCCTAATCTATAATGGATGGGTATTTAAATTAACCTGATTTCGGAGTGTTTTTAGGGAACAAATATAAAAGAAAAACCCATTTTTTACCCTAAACTTATCGAATGAAAAGGCGACAATATTCCGCTATCTCCTCAATTCTTGTTTTTTTCAATAAATGTGGCAAATTTTTCTCAAGAATTTATTTTAGCCGAAAAGTTTGATATAATAAAACCAATAGAAGAAGTTTGAAACAAAGAAGAAAGAAGGTACGATAAAAAAGCCCAAGTCGAGAGCGGACTTAGGCGAGAGTTTTTATAGGTATGACAGTTAGGGCAGCACACTGTTCGAATCAGCAATTACATAACCGCGGAGATTTTAGTAAAGCAATGGCGGCCGTGAGCGGAAAAACATGTCCTTGCGGAACGGTGGTGTGAGAGCGGTAAAAATTCGGATGTGTAAGGTGGGAACGGATAATGCGAGTTTAGACATTTATTCAGGGCAAATAAAGCCGCCAACAGCAACTTGGATTTTATCAATAGGAGTTTGGCATTTAGGAGCAACAAGAGACGCGGCGTTGAAATTCCCCTTTGGGCAAACAGGAAGCATATCCTTAATGGCGGATCCAGATTTGCCAAACACGTCGAGGAATACATTATCGAACTTAAAGACGGTAAGGCTATTCTGAGCACGGTTCTTCTCACTGACAGAGATATTGGTAAACTTGTAGCGAACGGGTGAGGTTGCGTAGTTGCCGAACTTCGTAGGACGGAATAAAACTTTCAGAAAAGAGGTCGTGCTTGAAAATCTCGTCAATCCACTTAGCGCCGCGCTTGTCGATTTTCTTGCCACGGATGACTTTGACGTCCTTGGAGTGAGCAAGGATAACGTTACAAAACTGTTCAAGCATGTTGTGAACGTGAAGCCAGTATTTACCGGTGGATTCCATATAAACATCACGACGATTGTTTTCCGAAAACCAAACGGCAAGCAAACAACTTGTCGAACACATTTTAAGCTATCTTATTTATAACATCGGCTGTCTGACTTCCGCAAAACGTCTTACAGATTATATCAATTCAAACGGCGTAAAAGTTTCCTATAATACCGTAGACAATTACTTTGATACCCTGCAAGACTGTTATTTTGTATATAAAGCCGATAGATATAATATAGCCAGGAACGAATATCTAAAATTAATAAATAAGTATTATGTTACCGACTTTGGTTTCAAATATTATATTTTGAACAATCAGTCAGTCGAACTCTCCCAACTCCTTGAAAATCTTATTTTTCTTGAGCTCAAACGGCGTAGGTACAAAGTAGCAACCGTAAGGTTGCAGAAAAAGAGGTGGATTTTATCGTTAAAGACAGAGAGGATAAAATTAAATATGTCCAAGTAGCCATTACCGTTACGGACAACGACAAACTAAAACAAGAGCTTTGTCCTTTTGATGACATTAAAGATAATTATCCCAAATATATCATTGCCTTTGACGATTATTTCATAAAAGATCATAACGGCGTCACAACCATTAATGCGATAGATTTTTTATTAGGACAGAATATTTAGTTCTCTTGTTCCAAACATTAATCCCGTACCTTGAAACCTATTCAAGATACGGGATTTTATTAAACTTAAAGCAACAAAAAGTCCGATCTTCTGCCCTTTCTCTTTTAATAGAAGCTCGCATAATTTATTACATTCCACTGTCTTTTATCATGAGCATTTCCGTCATTCTGAGATTGGTACAGCCGTAGGGCTTGAATACTTTCTTCTCCGTCTTTCCCTTCGATTTTCGTCTCTCGGACCTCTCCCGACTCATATCCCCATTCGATTTCCCGCATGTCCGCGACCATCTCTATCGGCGGATTTACTTGTTCCAGCTTAATTTCACCTTTAGCCGTAACTATTGCTTCTTTTATTATAACCTATATGAACGGATAATCAATGATGTCAGACGACGAATTTACCGTAATTTTTGTTATTAATTTTATATCTTTACATTAATCATTATCTAATATTTTTATACAAAGGTCCGTAAGCCTTGCAAACCCGATAATCCGCGTCCTCTTTCTCCATTCCGAACGCGTTCCATGCGGCGGGGCGATAAATATCCTTCTCCTCTACGTTGTGCATGCACACGGGTATCCTCAGCATCGAACACATCGTTATCAGATCCACCCCGATATGTCCGTAGGATATTGCTCCGTGGTTCGCTCCCCAATTGTTCATGACGTCGTATGCGCTCGCAAACGCTCCCTTGCCCGTCACTCTCGGCGCAAACCATGTGCAAGGCCACGTGTAGTCCGTTCTCTTCCACAGCTTGTCCGTCACCTCCTCGGGGAGCTTCACCGTCCACCCCTCGCAGATCTGCATGACGGGTCCCAATCCCTTGACGAGGTTCAGCCTTATCATCGTCACAGGCATTTCCGCTTTCGTCACAAACCTCGACGAGAATCCCCCGCCTCGGAAATATCCCAAATCCGCATACGGCCAACTCGTCGCTTTCATCATCTCATCGACGTCTTTTTCCGTCACTTCCCACCATCTCTTCATCACGGGATTGCCTTGTTCGTCCTTCGCTTCTCCGCAGGCGTCCACGCAGCACGCCCCAGAATTGATGAGATGGATAAATCCTCCCGCTTCCTTCGCCTTTCCTTCTATCTCGTAGCCCGTAACCCGTTTCACGGATTCTTCCGACCAATACGTACGCACGTCCGCAAACATCTGTGCTCTGCCCGTCAATAATTTCATGAACAGCATCCCCGCTCCGTTCAGCGTATCGTTTTCCGTCGCCAGAATATACGGCTCCCTCGCTCCGCTCCAATCGAACGAGCTGTTCAGAATACTTTCGGGAAAGTCGCAGTTCGGGTAAAAGTCCGTCCACTGTCTTTGCCCCTGGAATCCGCCCGCGATTGCGTTATGTCCCGCCTTTTCTTCCTCGCAGTCCTCGGACAAATTCTCGTTTCCGTTAAAAAGGTCTTTGATAATACATGCCATTTTCGCAGTAAATTCCCAGTCCTTTGCTTTCTGCTCCTTCGTCCTTTGCAATTCGGGCGGATTTTTGTCGAAATCGGGACGGCATTTTTCCTTTATCCACGACAGCGCTCTTCGATATTCCTTTTCGTCATAAATCTCTTCCGTCATTCGCCGGATGATTTCCACTTCGTCCACACTCTCTACTCTCATGCCGAGATATTCTTCAAAAAACTCCGGACTGATGATGCTCCCCCCGATCCCCATCGTCACCGAACCGATCTGAAGATAACTCTTCCCCCGCATCGTCGCTACCGCAACCGCGCACCTCGCAAATCTCAATATCTTTTCCTTTACATCTTCGGGAATCGATCTATCGGCCGCGTCCTGTACTTCGTGTCCGTATATTCCGAACGCGGGCAGTCCTTTTTGTGCATGCGTCGCAAGCACCGACGCCAAATATACCGCTCCCGGACGTTCCGTACCGTTGAATCCCCACACCGCTTTTATCGTCATCGGATCCATATCCATCGTCTCCGCCCCGTAGCACCAGCACGGCGTTACCGTCAACGTGACGTCTACCCCCGCCTTCCTGAATTTATCCGCACAGGCCGCCGCTTCCGCTACTCCTCCGATTGTCTTATCCGCGATGATTACTTTTGCGCGCTCTCCATTCGAATAAAAAATATTTTCCTCCATCAGCTTTGCCGCCGATTTCGCCATGTTCATCGTCTGTTCTTCCAACGATTCACGCACCTTCAAAG
>ERZ827150.686-NODE-686-length-48143-cov-4.177383_pt1 | contig 48143 bp, 38 predicted proteins | sample MGYA00519779_ERZ827150 | MGnify/ENA primary metagenome ERZ827150 (study PRJEB31778, sample SAMEA3449267) | human gut metagenome | biome: human gut; feature: human-associated habitat; material: faeces | place: United Kingdom | collected 2010/2012 ...
TTTGGCGGGATAGCCTTCCGCGTACTTGTTGGTGAGTACGGAACCCTGGGCGGCGCGGACAGCGCAGCTGGTGAAGTTTTCGGAGGCGATCAGCTCAATGCCTTCAAACTGGCGAACCGCTTCCCTGTCGATCCATTTGGCAATTTCGGGATCGCTTCCGCGGAGCGCGGCGATGTCGTCATAAGAATCTTTTTCAAGCTGGGTGAGGCGTCTTGCATGGCGTCCGCCGACGCAGGTGAATTCCGTTCCGAGCCATGTGCTGATGATTTCGCAGATTTCGTCGCGGGTGAGATAATCGGCGGGGATCACGAGAACGTTGGTGCAGTTGTGGTCACGGCTTGCCTTGGCGAGTTTGGTGCTGTAAGCGACGGCGGCGCGGACTCCGTGGAAACGGTTTGCCACGATGGCCATTCCGATGCCGGAGCGGCAGATCAGGATGCCTTTTTCAACCTCGCCGGCGGAGACCGCACGGGCAAGGACGGCGCCGAACGTGTTGTAATCATCTTCGGGATCGAACTTGGAGGGACCGCAGTCGATTACGTCGAGCCCTTTGGCGGAAAGCGCCGCCGTGATCTCTTTTTTGAGTTCGAAACCACCGTGGTCTGCGGCGATCGCGATGCGTTTGTCGTCTTTGTTCCAGTCGGAGATTGATTTCATTCGTGACATCCTTTCGTGATGGTTATTATGTCGTTTTCGTATGATTCAGCACATCGAGGAAGAGGTTCCGGAGCGGTTCCTTCATCTCTTCAAAACAATTCCGGTAAACGTCGGGGGATCCGCCGTAAGGGTCGGCCACTCCGGTGTTCCTGCGGCTGTCGGAACGGAATTCGTTCAGCAGGTGGATTTTTTCCCGGACTTCCGGAAAGCACTCAAGAACGGCGGTGCGGTGCGATGCCGTCATGGTGATGATCAGGTCTGCTTCCGATACGAGCCGTTCGGAAAGAACGGATGCCGTATGCCCGGTGATGTCTTCCCCGTTTTCCTGCATAACGAGAATGGAGTTGCGGGTGGCGGGCAGTCCGTCACAGGTGCAGGTTCCGGCGGAGGCGCAGCGGATCGCCGGTGTATTCGCTTCCCGCGCGAGTTTACGGAAGTATCCCTCGCACATGGGACTCCGGCAGGTATTCCCGGTGCAGACAAACAGGACATTCATGACTGGACCGCTCTCCATATAAGGTTGATATGATCCCGTAATATACCACGCTTTCAGGAAAAATCACGCCGGATTCCAAAGTTTTTCCAGGAAAACTGGATTTCCGGTATCCGGCGCTGTTTTTTCTGATCGGACAGAATGTTTTCTGTTCAATTTTTTTTCAGGGCGGAGATCAGATTTTCCAGAGTTTCCCGGCTGCTGACGGCATTGGAGTCTTCCGGTGCTGCTTTCTTTTCCGGTTTGGCAGTCGGAGTTTCCCCGTCGCCGTTCTTCTTTTCCGGATCGGAGACAGGAATTTCCTCTTTGAAACTTCCGCCGTTTGCAAGATACAGAATCGCGGGGTATTGTTCCATCCAGACCGCCTGGGCAGGTGTCTGCGGCGTTCCGCATTGGACGGTCCGGATCATCCGCGGAAGCACCAGATTGGAGAAGCGGAGAACGTTGGGCTGGGAGACGAGAGGTATTTTGTCCACCAGAGCAACCGAGGACAGACCGAGTGTCAGCACCGCCATGCAGGCGAGCGCTCCTCCGTAGACACAGAGGAACCGGAGAACCATTGAAATATGCGTCGGATAGCTGATATGCCGGTTATCCGGCGGAAACATCTGCGAAAACGCCGCACAGAGAATGATCATCAGGATCAGACCCGCTCCCGGCAGAGCGATCAGGGAGACCCAGCCGCGTCCGGATTCCGGCAGATACTGCAGGAGCTTCTCTATCACATAAGGCTGGAGCCCGAATACCGTACAGCCTGCCAGCAGGGCGCTGCAGAAAAAAATCCATGCCCGTTCAAAACGCCAGCGGGACGTACAAAAGGCGATTATCAGCGGAATTCCGAAAAAAACGATCAGTTCAAGCATTTTCTTCATCCTCCATATTGGGAAGTGCGTTATTGATCTCATCCAGTGCCACGACACCTTTGGCAGCCAGACAGTATGCCGTGATGCGGAGCAGGTTCATGCGGCCGCCGCCGTTTGTACAGCATTTCAGCCAGTCGGCGGTCGGGAGCACCGAGCCGTAAATCACGACCGGGCGGTCTTCTCCGCTCTGGGAACATTCCATGCAGCCGTTTTTGGCGCGGAGATTGTTGTCCGGCAGATTCAGCCGGCGGAAATCTTCCCGGTTTTCCTCCGGGAGTTCCGCGTGTACGGCACAGCTGCAGAGTTTATGAAGCATCAGCGGGGAGACGATCAGTTTCAGGGTTTCCAGCATCTGCGTTTCTGAGATTCCCGCATCCAGACAGAGTTTTACCGCTTTTTCCGCAGTCGGCTGTTCCAGAAGAAGAACGATCGGTTTCACTTCCGAGAGACGGAATGCGCAGCGGATGGTTGCGGCGTCGTTCCGTTCCAGCGTGATGGCGGCGGCGCGGCAGTCCGGCAGGGCGCCAAGCAGCTGTTCAGGCGTGATTTTGGCGCTCAGGTTCGCTTTGAGACGCGGAACCTCGTTGGATCCGGCCGGTTCGTTGCCGTCGCCGATCCAGACCGTGCTGCCGAGTTTTGCGGCGAACTGTTCAAGCAGAAGCGAAATGAATGTCCGTCGCCCGTTGCCCGGCTTTCCGGTAACGATGATCAGGCCGTTCGGCTTGGCAAGGATCGAATCGACGGCTTTTTTTCCTTCCGGGGAAAGTACGAGCTGCTGGAAGCTGTGAAGCTCATCCTGAGCCCGTTTAAGCGTCAGCAGGGCGCGTTCGCCCTGAACTCCCATTCCGATCGTGCTGATCAGGACCCGTGTGCGGCTGTGTTCTTTCTGAATGGTGAAACAGCCGTTCTGCGGGTTGACTTCCTCGTAGGCGTCGAGTCCGGCAAGATTTTTCAGGATGATGAGGATATTGCGTCCGGTCGCCATATCAAGCTGCATCAGCTGCCGGTCCTGTTTCGCCTGTTTGAGGATGATCTGATAGTTGGTTCCCGTCGGCGAGAACAGAATTCCCGAACAGTGACGGGTGAGAGCCTGCGTGAGTATGCCCCGGCAGAGGTTGAGGAAGAGTGCGTTTTCCGGGGATGGCGCCTGGGCGCTCTCTTCGCCGTCGGCATTGAAGAAGCGCAGCGGATCCGTTTTCACCTGATCAGAGGTGCTCAGCATTCTGCTGATCCACGGACGGGCAAACGTGTACAGTTTCTGAAGCAGGATACCGATCGGCATCAGCGGCCCGGCAAAGAACGAGATCAGATTCGCCGCTTTGATCCGCGCGGTTTCTTCGCGGGGGAGCATGCGGAGCGAAAGCAGACCGCATGCGATCCAGATAAACCAGAAGACCAGGCAGGGCCACGAAAGCAGTATTTTCTGATCGCCGTATGGCGGGACGATCTCTTTTCCGGAGCTTTTTTCTCCGGCCAGTTCTTTGACAGGTTCTTTTTTGAGTTCTTCAAGAGTCTGTTTGATACTGGCGGTAAATTTGTTTTTTTCCGGAAGCTGGCCCAAAAGGTCATCTGTGGGGACAACTCCCGCTTTGAGCAGCGGAATAATGAGGTTGAACCGTTCCTGCTGCAATGCCAAGGACAGCGCGCTTTCCTGATCCAGATTCACGGCATTGGGATTGCACGGAACCGCAAGCAGGGATTCCAGAAATTCGGTTTCCCCCTTGTTGAGACGCAGGAAGAGAATCAGCGCGGTGTCGTGACGGCTGTTCAGTGCGGCTGCGGAAACTTTATGCGACAGCAGATAAGAGGCGGATTTCTCATTTTTGGCGAGAAGAGCCGCATGGAGCGGAGTATTCCGCATCCAGTCGCGACAGTTCAGATTGGCGTTGTTTTCCACGAGCAGTTTCAGAGCATCGGGGTTGTTGACCGCTTCAAAGATCAGCGGAGTGCCGAGTTGGTCGCCGACATTGGGATCCGCTCCGTTTGCCAGCAGTTCTTTCATCCGCTTGAGATCGTTGGCTCTCAATGCCTTCTGAAGCAGAGTGGTGCCGTCATTCAACGGCATGTTGAGGTTTGCTTTGTGCTTGATCAGCAGCTTGAGCAGCCAGTCGTAATCGTTGTGTGCGGCGAGGTCAAGCAGGCTGTATTCTCCGTAGCGTTCATTGGGAGTGATATAGCCTTTTTCAAACAGCAGTCCGAGAATTTCGGCGTTTTGAGATTTCAGGCTTTCCGCGAGCGCCGCCCGGATCAGCGGTTTGCGCTTTGCCGCTTCGGTTTTGTTCAGGAGGTCTCCGATCTCCTCTTTCCGTTCTTCCCGGACGTAAGAGGCAATGTGGGAAATCTGCTTGGGGTCGGGGCCGCAGGAGCGGAATGCGGCGGCGATGACTTGAAGCAGGATAAGGAGTATGGCGACTCCGGCGACAGCAAAAATGATCCGTTTTTTGTGCACTTTGAGGAAAACGAACCGTTCCTGCGGCGGCATCTGCATCGGCGTTTCATCCTGCGGGTCCGTCTGCGGACCGCAAAGTTGATCCGCCAGACTCTTGCCGGCGGAGATCAGTTTTTCATCCACTGCAACGGTATCCGTTTTGATCCCGGCGAAAATATCGGCTGCGGGCGCGGGAGCCGCCTGCGGAATTGTGAGCGTCGGAGCCGCTGTGGAAGGGGGCGGCTGGGGGTGTGCGGGAGCCGGTGCAGCGGCTGCCTGCGGATTGAGGGTGAGCTTCGGCGGCTGGGGGACGGCTGCCGAAGGAGTTGCCGGAGCTTGTGCGAAAGACGGAGCGGCTGCCGCGGGAGCGGAAGCCGCCGGTTGCGGATTGAGAGTCAGTTTTGGCGCCGCGGGAGCTGCCGGAGCAGGAGCTGGTTTGGATTTTGCCGGTTCGTTTTTTGCCGAAGGCGCTGTGCGGAACCGCGGGATCGGCGGAGCTGCCGGAGCGGGAGCCGGGGCAGGAGCTTCCGCAACGGGGACAGCGGGAGCCGGGGCAGGTGTTTCCGCAACGGGGGCAGCGGGAGCCGCCGGGGCAGGTGCTTCCGTTGCCTGTTTCAGTGTGATTTCCTGTTGACAGGACGGGCATTGCACCTGTTCGCCCTCCATCCACATTTCCACTTTGAGTTTCTGGTTGCAGTTGGAACAGCGGCAGGTGATCGGTGTCTGTTCCGCCGTCTGTGCGGTCTGGCAGTGCGGGCAGACGACCTCGCTTCCCGCCTGAGTATCCGCTACGGAGAAAAAATTTTTACATTGTTTACAGAGCATTTTATGTGTCGATCCTTACATGTTTGTCGTCAGAGAGCTTGATATGCGGCAACGTCTTCCGCTGAAACTTCGCCATCCGCACAAAGTTTGTCCAGAGAACTTCTCATCGTCGTCATGCCGATGGAGGCGGAGGTTTCAAGAACCGAGAGCAGCTGATGGGTCTTGCCTTCACGGATCAGCGCCTGAACCGGCGGAGTGCCGATCATGATCTCGAACGCCGCCACGCGGCCGTGTCCGTTCAGACGCGGGAGCAGACGCTGTGCCACGACTCCGGTCACGATATTGGAGAACTGCTGGCGGATCTGGTTCTGCTGCGCGGACGGGAAGGAGTCGACGATTCGCTCAACGGTCTGCACGGTGTTGTTGGCGTGCAGGGTCGCAAGCACCAGATGACCTGTTTCGGCGGCGGTGATTGCCGTTGCGATCGTTTCCGTATCGCGCAGCTCGCCGACGAGGATGATATTCGGCGCCTGACGCATTGCCGCGCGCAGTCCGCCTGCGAATGAAAGCGTATCCCGTCCGAGTTCCCGCTGTTCAATGAAACTGGAAATGTTCTCGTAGGTGTATTCGATCGGGTCTTCGATTGTGATGATGTGCTTGTTCTGGGTTTTGTTGATCTCGTTCAGCAGACTTGCGAGCGTGGTCGATTTACCGCTTCCGGTCGGTCCGGTGACGAGAATCAGCCCCTGTTTTTTGCTCATGAGCTGCGAGAGGACCGGAGGCAGGTTCAATTCCGCCGGAGTGGGGATGCGGTCCTGGAGTACGCGGCCGACCATTGCGGGGGTTCCGCGCTGGAAGAATGCGTTCAGGCGGAAGCGCTGAAGCTGGAATTTTTTCCCCGGATCCTGACTCGGCAGCTGCGCGGTGATGGCAAAGTCGAGTTCGCGTTTTTCCTCGTATGTGACCCGCTGCTGTCTGCCGATGATACTGTAAATCAGGCGCTGAACATCTTTCGCCGCCAGTTCCGGCATACTCAGCGGAGTGAATTTGCCGCGTTTGCAGAGGACCGGCGGGGCGTTGACCACAAGCAGAAAGTCGCTGGCGCCGGAATCTGCCGCGGCTTTGAAAATATCGCGCATGTCGAGGCTGTCGAGACGGCTGGAGCGTTTGCTCTGTTCCTGTTTTTCCTCGTCGGAAAGCCCGATGTTGCGGAAGAACAGTTTCAGTTCATCGGGATTGTCCGACGCCTTCAGGGCGGTTTCTTCCGTGATCGCTCCGGATTTGACGAGACGGAACAGTGCGGTATTGAAGTTCTGCATTCCGAACTGCCCTCCGAGACGGATGGAGAGTTCCAGCCCGCTGATGTCCTGACGTTCAATCTGCTTTTTCACCGTTCCCGTGCCGACCAGGATCTCCTGTGCGGGGACAAGGCCGGAGCCGTCGGCGCGCGGAAGCAGGCGCTGGGAGATGACCGCTTCCAGAACCTGCGCAAGGTTGTAGGTCATCTGTTCGCGGGAACCTTCCGGGCACATGTTGATCAGACGTTTCACGGTTCCGGCGGCGTCGCTGGTGTGGAGAGTCGAGAAAACGAGGTGACCGGTCTGTGCGGCGGTAACCGCGATCTGCATCGTTTCCAAATCGCGCATTTCACCGATCATGATGACGTCGGGGCTTTCGCGCAGGGCATTGCGGAGCGCTTCGCCAAAGCCGGAACCGAGTGCGTCGACTTCACGCTGGGAGATCAGTGACAGCTTATCCTGATGGAGATATTCGATCGGGTCTTCCAGTGTCAGAATATGCTTGCGGCTGTTGGAGTTGATATAGTCGATCATGGCGGTCAGTGTGGTGGACTTTCCGCTTCCGGTGGTTCCGGTCACGAGGACCAGCCCGCGTTCCAGCATGGCGATCTTGCGGATCGTATCTGCGAGGCCGAGCTTTTCAAAGTCGAGTTTGCCGCCCATGCGGATCGGTCTTGCCACGAAGCAGGGACCGTTGACCGTTTCAAAAAAGTTCATACGGAAACGGTTCTGCGGGTCGTAAATATAGGAGATGTCGTAGCCGCGGGTATGGGTATATTTCTCTTCCCCCGCCGTTCCGATCAGGGAGATTCGGAACTGGTTGATCTCTTCCGGCGTGATTTCCGGGAACTCCACCTGAAGCATTTCTCCGCCGGAACGGCAGGACGGGACTTTCCCGGAGGAAATAAACAGGTCGGTTACCTTGTTTTCCAGAGCGAATTTCAGCAGTGTGACGATGTTTTCCATGAGTTAGGCCTGTTCGTTTAAGGTTGTTTCCGGCGATCCGGACGGCAGACGCCTGTCTGCTGCGGTCCCGTTTATCTTATTGCTTTATTGTGTGACAGAATTGTTTTCTCCGGTTGTTCATGACAAATCATCGGAAAACAATTTGCCATAATCGTATTCGTCATATTATAGCATGAATACATGGAAAAATCAAGAGCATTTCAGGGATTCTCATAAGAAACAGAGGGCTGAAACCGTTTTCCGGAACAGAAAATGCGTATTCAGAATATGGGTTATCGGGATGACCGCTTGTGGAATATTTTTATGAGGTGTAAAGAATTTTGATAAAATTGCAAACCTGTAATTTTTTTGTCATGCTCCCGTTATCTGGACAGTGTATAATTCAAAAATAGAAAATACATGAACATTTATGTAAGGAAAGGATTTCGGGCTTATGAACACATACGGAATACGGACTTTGAAAATGATCACATGGATTGTCGCCGGACTGTCGCTGGCGGGAGCGTTTCACATGCTGTTTACGATGAATGTCAGCTCTTTCGTTGTCAACGGGTTCAGTTTTGTGCTGCTGATGTTCGGGCTGATCGTCTCCTGCATCACGCTGGGGTATTTTCTGCTTCAGGGGATTCTTGCCTGGTTTTACAAGGAGGCGCCGTCTCTGAACGATTCCGAGTTGCCGAAATGCACCGTGATCGTTCCCGCCTATAACGAAGGGGAATACGTCGCGACCACACTCCGCAGTGTGCTGGAGAGCGATTATCCGGCGGACAAGTTGGAAGTCATTGCCGTGAACGACGGTTCCAGGGATGATACGTGGGACTGGATCTGCAAGGCTGCCCGGGAGTTTCCGGGCAGGATCGTCGCCAAAAATCTGATCCGCAACGGAGGCAAACGCCGGGCGCTTTATGAAGCGATCAAGATTGCGACCGGCGATATTGCCGTGACGATCGACAGCGATTCCGCGATTACGGTTGATGCGCTCCGCAGGATTGTCGCGCCGTTTGCCAAACCGACAGTCGGCGCGGTTGCCGGAAATATCCGGGTGACCAATCTGGAAGAGGGAATGATTCCGAAAATGCTGGATGTTGCGTTCGCATTCGGTTTTGAGTTCATCCGTTGTGCGCAGAGTCTGATCGGTTCGGTGCTCTGCACGCCGGGAGCGCTCAGTGCATACCGTCTTTCTGCAATCCGCCCGCTGATGGAGGAATGGGTCAATCAGACGTTTATGGGGCGCCCTTCCGGTATTGGCGAGGATCGCGCGATTACCAGTATGCTCCTCCGGGAAAACTGGCGCGTGGAGTTTCAGCATAACGCGATCGCATTCACCAAAATGCCGGTTAATTATAAGACGCTCTGCAAGATGCTGATCCGTTGGACGCGCAGTGATATTCGTGAAAATCTGATTATGCTCGGCGTGGTTCTCCGCCGGTTCGAACCGTTCAATCCGGAACTGCTCGGGTTGCAGCTGAACCTGATCGTGCAGAGTATTGCGATCCTTCTTCCGATCGTTTTCATTCCGATGGGGTTGTTCGGGTTTGTGGTCAATCCGCCGCTGTTCCTGTACTACACGGTGATCAGCACAATGGTGTGGTCTGTGGTTCCCGCGGTGATCTATGGCATGCGTTACGGCTGGGGGGAAGCGGTATGGTCGTTCATCTATGGCTTGTACAGCATCCCGTGTCTCAGCTGGCTTCCCGTTTATTCGCTGATTACGGTTCAGAATTCCAAATGGATGACACGCGGAGTGCCCGTGAAACCGGCTCCGATCCTTACGATCACACAGCCGATTCCCGCCGGAGCGGTCCGGGACCGTGCTGCGTAAAGAGGTTTTTCCTTAAAAGTAATAAAGACGGAGTGTCTGTTCCCCGGTTCGGAGATGCTCCGTTTTTTTTATGGTATTATTGCTTTCCGGATTCCGGGACGATATCCGGTTCGTTTTTCCGTGTCGCCGCGGGTTTTCCGGAATCGGCGGGACGGCTTTCCAGCAGTTTCCGGTAATATTCCTTTTTGTATTTCAGAACTTCAAACTGCTGCTGGAGATTTTCGAGCTGACTGCGCAGGCTCTCTTCCTGCTGAAAGATGATGCGGGCGCGTTCCGGGATCGTGGAATCTCCTTTTTCGCACATGCGGATATAACGGCGGACCTGCTCAATCGGCAGTCCGGTCGCCCGCAGGCAGTGAACCAGACGCAGCCAGCTGACCGCGTATTCGGAAAACATGCGGATGTTGCCGTCCGTCCGGTCCACGCCGGGGATCAGATCGGAGTTCTCATAATAACGGATCGTGTGCGGGGAAAGGTTCATCAGCTCGGCAACTTTTTTTACGGTATATTTCGGTGTGCGGTCCTGCGACGGGACAAACGGGCGTATCTTTGCCATGTTCAATTCCTTCCGGTTCTGTTTCCGGATAAAATAGCAGATTTCCGGAAAAAATCAAATTTACCGTATTTTCTGTCCGTTTTTCTCCGCTTTTTATTGGACAATATTACGATTATGTGTTATTTTTTCCGTTGTTTTCCGCTTTGTCCAAACGCATCGGGCGAAGTGCGTGTATAATATGGTCAGACAGCCAACTTAACAAGGAGTTTGTCATGCATCTGAAAAATGTGACTTTGGAACTCAGTTCCAAGCCGTTCCGGGATGAATCCGAGGCGACCATGTATTCGGTCTGCCGCCACATGTTTACGCAGTGGAAGGATCTGACCGACACGGCGGATGTGGTGTCGGTCATGCTGTGGACTTCGGACGGCAGTGAGATTTTTGAATATACCGGAGATCTCTCTCAGCGTTTTGAATGGGCATACTGGTGCGGATGCGCCAATCATTGTACCCGTCCGGAAAATCCGACGGAACGGGAGAAGCATCATACGCATAATTTCCCCGTCAAATATATTCCGGAGGCGGGGCCGCGGCCGTATTCCTGGTTGAAACGCCTGATCGAAGTTCTCCGCGAAACCGGACGGGAGATTACCGGAAAGCCGATCCGCATCGGTGCAACGTATGATAACGGTCCGGAGTTTGCCATCTCCAAATTCAAGTATAAGACGCATCGGGAGATTGCGCAGGGGCACACCATGTTTCCGAACAGTGTCGTTACCTGCACCGCACGCCTGCACGCTGATCCGCAGCCGTATGCCGGATTTCCCGGCGGGATTCCGGAAGGAACGTCGGTCGGCACATTTCTTGCGAAACAGTTCAAGGCGTTTGCCCGTGACCTTGGTTTTGATTATCTCTGGCTTTCCAACGGAATGGGCTTCGGTACGGAGACCTGGGGGATCACCGGGATGCTTTTTGACAAAAAGCGGTTTTATCCGGAAAAGGCGGATGAAGCCGCACAGAAAATGCTGGATTTCTGGAAAGATTTCACCGAAGCATATCCGGAATGCGTGATCGAAACGCGCGGAAGCAATTTTTCCGCCGGAGTGGAGATCGCCACGGATGCCTGTCCGATCCGCGAACTGTACCGCGATTACAAAATCGCCCCGCCTGTGAACTCGCCGTGGGCGGCGTTGAATTTCAATACCGGGCTTGAGATCGTCGCGTGGATGTCTCATGTGGCGGAACTGCCCGACGAGCGTTTCCCGTTCCGCTTCTATATCCATGATCCGTGGTTTATGAACAGCCCGTGGCTTGACCGCTACGGCAGGGAGCCGTGGGATCTTTTCCAGCCGCTGAGCATCGGACGGATCGACGGGAAAGGGCGCGTGAGCATGGCAAACAGCGTTGCCATGCTGTCGGTCGACGATACCTGGGGGCGGATGCCGGATCAGGTTCCCCGTGAAGTGATTCCGCTTCTGCACGATGCGTTCGACAACGGTCCCGACCGCCCCGGTCCGCTTGTCTGGATCTATCCGTTTGACGAATATTCCGAACTGGTGCGCGGTGCGGATCCCCGGCCGGATGTCGTATTCACCGAGGATATGTTCATCGGCGAATGCGTACAGGAGGGGGTGCCGCTGAATACGGTCGTCAGTACAGGCAATTTCCGCCGGCTGATGGCGGACCGCAGCCGCTGTCTGGATTCATCCGTGCTTGTCGTTCCCGTTTCCGCCGCGGATGGCGCGAATATGGATGCGTTGGAGCATTTCCTCGGAAACGGCGGCAAAGTTCTGTTCTACGGAGCGCTTCAAGGCGCGTCGGAACGACTCCGTTCTCTGCTTCAGCTGAGATGCGATACCGCCGTATCGGGAGATGTGACGATTGAAAACCGGATGCCGGGGGACTGTTATCAGGGGGCTTCTCCTGCCGCGACCGCGCATATCCTGCCGCAGTTCGCCTGCGGCGGACTGGTCGAGGTTCCGGCGGAAAATGCGGCATCGAAGCCGTGTGCCTGGGCAGTCCGCGACGGAGTCCGCCGTGTCGCCGCATTGCGCCGCACTCTGGAAAACGGGGCGGAGATCGGATTCGTCCGTGCGATTCTACCCTCCGCCGCGGAAGTGAAGCCCGGACGCGGATTCGATTACGGCAGCCGGACGGAGATTTATCCGACGCCGCGGCTCATGCGTGATCTGCTGGCGGAATTCGGCTGGAAGATCCGCTGTTTCGCTTACAATGAAGAAACGCAGATGCCGCGGACCTGTATTTCCCGGCACGATAACGCATTCTTCTTCACCGTCTATGCTCCCGACACAACGGCGGAAATGCGTGTGAATTCTCCGTATGGCGCGCCGCTGTTGAGCGAGATGGAAACACGGATCGACGAAAACGGCGATGCGGTCTGGCATCCCGGAAAATGCTGGCACAGGGAGTGCCGCTGTTTCGTGAAACAGTCGCAGCCGTCGGTGATCTCCGCAAAGATTCAGCATCAGGCGTTTCCGTACTATTCGGAGATCGGACGCCGCAACTATTCCGGCTTCCGCGATGCGGAAGTGCGGTTTTTCGTGCCGGAGTCGGCAAAGGGCAAACTGGAGATCGTCAATTCTCCGGACAGTGCGGAGTACAGGCTGTTCTCCCTGACGCCGGTTGAATATGAATGGGAGAAGACTCCCGCCGGAACCTGTGCGGTTCTGAAACATGTAAACGGTTATCTTTACTTTTCCATGGTGAACGAATGAAAATTGAACGCAGAAAACCGCTTGCCGCCAATGTCGGCATCCTCTCCGTCGGACTCGACACTTACTGGGGACAGTTCCCCGGTCTGCTGGACGAGATGAATAAAAAAACAGCCGTCCTGGTTGAAAAAGTCCGTTCTCACTCCGTGGCGGTCCGGGATTTCGGCATGGTTGATAATTCTCAGAAGGCCTATGAGGTGCTTCCGAAGCTGAAAGCCGCGGATCTTGACGTTCTGTTCATTGATATGGTGACGTATGCGACCAGCGCCACGTTCGGTCCGGTCATCCGCGAAATGGAGTGCCCGGTGGTGCTCGTTGCGCTTCAGCCGCTCAGTGCGATGGATTACGCGCACGGGACCACGTTCATGCAGCTCTGCAATGACGATCTCTGTTCCGTTCCCGAATTTACCGGTGTGGCGATCCGGATGGGAAGACCGGTTTCGGAAGTGATCATCGGGATGCTGGACGGCGATGAAAAAGCCGATTCCGCAATCGCCGAATGGTGCCGCATTGCGCATGTGCGCCACGACCTCCGCAAAGCGCGTCTCGGACACATGGGGCATGTTTTGGAGGCGATGCTTGACATGCAGACCGACCCGACGGCGGTTACCGCTTCGTTCGGTTGTCATGTGGTCCAGTGCGAACCGGACGAGATCATGAGTGAATTCGTGTCTCTGGAAGCGGACGATCCGGCGGTTCAGGCAATGTCGAAACGGATTCTTGAATTCTTCGATACGCCGGATCCGGTTTCCGATCCGGTCACGACCAGGCTGACCGACGCCGATCTGCTTACCGCTTCACGCGCCGCCGTGGCTCTGGAACGTTTCATCGCAAAAAAGAAACTGGACGGTTTCGCTTATTATTACGAGGCTGCCGCCGGATCGGAAATGCGGAAACTGGTGACAAACTTCATCGTCGGAAATTCGCTCCTGACCGGAGCCGGATTCCCGATGTGCGGCGAATTCGATATCAAAACCTGCATTGCGATGCTGATCATGGACCGACTGGAGATCGGCGGCAGTTTTGCGGAATTCCATCCGATCGACTTTGACCGTGATACCGTTCTGGTCGGTCACGACGGACCGCACCATCTGAACATTGCCGACCGCAAGCCGGTTCTGCGCAGTCTGAAGAAGTATCACGGCAAACCCGGCAGCGGCGCCGGAGTGGAGTTCAATATCAAAACCGGTCCGATCACGATGCTGAGCATCGGGGTGAAAGCGGACGGCAAATTCAAATTCATTGTGGCGGAAGGGGAGTCGGTTGCCGGTCCGATCCCTCCGACGGGCAACACCAACACGCACGGCAGATTCCTGCCGGATGTCCGTACTTTCCTGAACCGCTGGTGCATGGAAGGCCCGACGCATCATTTTGCGCTCGGCGTGGGACATCATGCGGCAACGATCGCAAAGGTCGCCCGGAGTTTCGGCGTCGAATGTGTGATCGTGCCGGATAAATGACCGGATTGCGGAATTCAGTCGGCGTTCTCTTCCTGAACGCCGACCTGTTCCGCTATGCGCTGGCCGGGAGATTGCAGAGCGCCGATGTATGGAAACTGTTCCGGAGCGCCGGGCACTTTGACCGCGGGCTCAAAATCCATCGGGAGAAAAGAGTTCCTGTCCCAGCCGGGCAGCAGTGAATCCGGCTGTTTGCGCATCTGATCCCGGAGGACCGCCGGAGCCTGCGGATTCATCCATACCACACGGTTGTTGAAGCAGCGGTAGTGAAATACTCCGCCGTCGCCTTTGCGCACCGCTTTCGGATGACGGATTCCCGCGGCGATGACCAGATTGTTGCAGAACAGCACATTGTCCAGTTTCTGCGTATCTCCGCCCAGATCGACGAACAGTCGCGTGGTGGGGTCGATAATCGTGTTGTTGAAGATCAGCAGGCCGGGCAGGGAAAGATGTCGGCGGTCGATATTTTTCAATGTCTTTTTCAATTTGGGGAATTCCCATTGTCTGGCCTGGATTCCGATTTTGAAAGAGCCGCCGCCACCGCCCCAGATACGGTTTTCCGGAGTGCGTGCAAACAGGTTCTGATAGACGTAAACCGGACCTGGCCATGGCGGGCCATCCAGCGGCTGGAGGGAGATGCTCTGGTAAACGTCAAGGAAACGGTTGCGGCGGATATGACAGTTCCTTGCATGGTTTTCCGTTTCGATGGCATTATCCACGCAGCGCGCGTACAGATTGCCTTCAAAAATGGTGTTTTCTCCATAGTTGAGGTTGGCAACCGCATCGAAACAGTCGTGGATATAACAGTTGCGGACCGTCCAGTTGCGTCCGGCCTGACGGATGATTCCGGTTTCATAGGAGTGTGCCGCTCCCTCTTTCCGGCTTTTGTGGACCCAGTACCGGGTCCAGTGAAAATTCCCGTCCGGCGGATTCGCTTTGAGCGTTCCGGAACGGACTTCCGTAATCAGCTCTTTGATGTCGTCGAAAATCGGGAACGAGTGCCATTCGCAGAATTCAACGGTGATGTCAGCGCTGGCATTTTTCAGTTGCGGGCCGTCCGGAGTTCTGCCGACGACTCCGCCCGCAAGGCAGCCGGAAAAAAGACAGTTCCGGATAATGACGCCGTTTCCGGAGACATAGATCGCAGTGCGGCCGGGTGTCTCAAAGGTGAGACCGTTGATTTCCACATTCAAATCCTGTCCGGCGTTTCCGAGCAGACCGAAATTATAGGACCGGGAATCCGGTTTTTCCCCGTCCCCCTGCGGCATGACGCGGGGCGAAACTGCGATCGTGTGCCGGTTCGGATCCGCCGGGCCGTATTTGCCGTCCGGACGCAGGCGGACGAACAGTTTGCCGTTCCGGTGATAGAATCCGTGCCGGGGACCGGGAACTCCGGGACGCGCCTCGAAAGTCATAAGGGCATTCAGCGAGCAATACGGAAAAAGATCGGTCCCGCTGTACAGGATTCTTCCGGGGCGGACAGGATGGTCGATGCACCAGGTTCCGGTCGTTTGGTCGAACAGACGCCATTTCCGTTCTCCGCGCCGGATTGCCGGATCGGCTCCGGTGACGATGACGCGGTTTTTCTGTATCCTGTCCGCCCGGAATATGACGGGGGCTCCCGGTTTGCCGAAGCGTTTCAGCCGGACCGTTTCAAAATAGACTCCCGGAGCGATCAGTACCGTGTCGCCGGGATTGACGCAGTCCGCCGCCTGCTGAATGGTGCGGAACGGACGCGATGCCGTGCCGTCGCCGCCTGCTTGTGCGGAAGCATTCACATACAGCGTGGTGGCGGAGCAGAAACAGGGCAGAGCGAAAAGCAGAAACAGAATTTTCATTGTCAGTCCTTTTTATAATGCCAGAATGTCTGGAAGCCGGCAGCGTTGGAGTTGACGCTGGCGCCCGCGTAACGGGTAGGATTGCTCAGACTCCCCGCGTGTCCGTCCAGATAGAGAATATTCGGGTACAACTGATGCCGGAAGGAGGCGGCGAGCAGATATTTCCGGTAGCTCGCGGCATGGCTGACCATATAGTTCGTCCCGGAACCGTCCCCGGTATCATCGGCGGTGTCTGCCATGATGCAGATTTGCGACAGATTTTTCAAGCGGTCCGGTTTCAGAAAATTAAGGTTGAAATTGAAGCCGAAACTGTAAAAACCCGGATTATTCGCAAGCCCGTCGTTGGACGGATTGGAGTCCGATGGACAGAGCAGGAGTTTCGCCATGGTCTCTCTGGGAACCTGAACACCGTTGACAAACGGGCTGCTGTCGTAACGGACCCATGGACGGGTTCCGGAAAGCACGGTGCTCGGCATGGCGCTGGAAAACAGAAAACCGTCGTTTGCATCCGTATAGAAACTGCAGAATGTTCCGATCTGTTTCAGATTCCCGGTGCATGCGATTCTGTTTGCTCTCATCCGTGCGCGGTTCAGGGCAGGAAGCAGCATTGAAACAAGTATTGATATGACAGAAATGACGATCAGAAGTTCTATAAGAGAAAAGTGTCGGCATCTGACGGAAGGAAGTTCGGATTTGAACGGTTTACGGATGAACGGGTTCATGGCTTGCCTCCTGTGGGATATGTGTTATGCTTGACGGAATGCTTTTTTCCGGGTTTTTCTGTGTTTTCTTCCACGGGTTCCTCTAGATGAAGTTCTGTACTGATATAGATCCGGCGCGCGGTGCCGTCGGGGGACGTGAGCCGCCGGTACAATTCATCGACGGCGGCGATTCCCGCCTGCCGCCAGTTCAGGGCGATTGTCGGCATTGCTGTCGGATGGCTGTAGTGAAACATCGGCCGGCCGTCCATGCACAGCACGGTATGGTCTTCCGCAAGCGTTCTTCCGCAGAGTGCGTGATAATTGAGTGCGTCGTGATATGCGTTGGCTCCGAATACATAGAGGTAGCCGCAGGCGGGATCGAACTCTGCGACCGGGGCGGAAACTTCCGTGCAGATCTCGCCGGGAAGATTCCACAGGGAACGGAAGACCAGTTCCCGGAATGCGTAATTCTGACGGTTGGAGATGATGAGGAAGATCCGTTTTTTATTCCGGGAACGGAAAAACTCCGCCGCGAGTTCGGCGGAACGCACGGGATCAAGGTCTATCACGGAGAAGATTCCGCCGTAGGTATTGTGCATGACCAGCCCGACCATGGGCGTTCGCGGTTTCGGCTGGTGCAGGACGGAGTCGTAACCGCCCAGCAGGATTGTGCCGCTGCTTTTCCGGGAGATCGAATCCAGCACGTTGTCATTGAATTCCGATGCAAGAAAGAAATGATGCTGCATTTTCAGTCCCAGTTCCTGAATCCGGCGTTTGACACCGGAAACGGCGATCCCGGTCAAATTCCGGTCTTGTCCCTCTGAGAACGGAACGGATACCACGGAGATCCGTTTTCCGCGTTCCTGCTGCCGGTGTTCCGTAACATAGCAGCCGGAGCCGTGCCGCAGTTCCACCAGACCGAGCTTTGCCAGATGCTCCATCGTCCGCCGGGCGGTCGGCAGGGAAACGTGAAACAGTTCTGCGAACCGCCGCAGAGAGGGCAGGCGTTCTCCGGCGCCATATCCGCCGCAGATGATTTTTGCTCCCACGAAGCGATAAAGATTTTCCTGTTTTTTCTGACTCATGATCCGGCTGTCCTTCCTTTGGAATTTAATCTAACCGCTCCGTGTGACTCTGTCAAACCGGATTATGGAAAAAGTGTTTCGGTATTTTTCTGTATTTGCTGTATATGCAATACACGAACGAGCGGAAAAGTGTTTCGTTTTCCGTTGTACCTGACCGTTTGTTTTTGCGCGTTTATATGTTGAATTTCCATTCCCGGTTTTTTCCGGTATTATGATGGGTTCTGCATCTGTGATGAATTTTCTGCATTGATACTGGGAACTTTGGTATTTGCGGTTGGAATATTTTGGTAAAATAATTATTTTTTTGAAAATCAGCTGTTGTTTTTTCGGGAAAATGTTGTATAATTATGTCAAGGGAATAGTCTTGCAAGCCTATTGTTGAGAGTGGAGCACGGAATATGTGGTGGAAATGGAATCCGGTGGAAATGTGCCGGAGAGCGTGGCGTTCGTATCCGGCGGCATGGAATGCGGAGGATTGCATGTTTGCCGTTTGCTCCGGTCTTCTGCCGTTGCTGCTGATGGTGTTTTTTTACACCCGGAACGTTTTTGTCGTGGAATTCTGGCCGTGTATGCTGAATGCCGCGTTCATTTCCGTTCTCTGCCTGACGGTTTTTGCCGGGGTTCGTTTTTTGTTCCGCAGCGGAGAGCTTGCGTTTTGCGGAGCGCTGCTGACGGTATTTTTCTTTTTTTCTTACGGGGAGTACAACGGTCTGGTTATAGATATTCTGCCGTTCGGGGTTACTTCCGCATATCTGCTGCTTCTTGCGGGAATATTTTGCCTGGCAGCCTGGCTGTTTGCGGGAAAGCGGATCCGGTTCAAGCCGTGGGTTGTGCACTGCCTGACGATCGGAACGGTGGCACTTTTTCTGATTCAATGCGGAAAGGCGTTGCCGGTAATGATCAAAAGCGAGAGGCTGGGCTATCGCTGCGACTGGCGGCCAATGACCGATCCGGCGCTTCCCTCTCCAGATATTCATTGGATTCATTGTGACGGCATGTTGGGGTTTGATTCTTTTCAGACCTGTTATCAGGACCGTCAGGAGGAGTTTCAGCGCTTTCTGGAGCAAAACGGATTTGAGGTTTACCGGAGTGCCTCGTTTAACGCTCTGAGAAGGACCGTTTGCGCGCTTCCGGCTCTGATGAGCCCCGCGTTTTATGACCGGTATCTGGGGCATCATATCGACTCGCAGACGAACCTGTTTCGTTTTCTGGGGGAGAATAAGCGGATTTTTGATTATCACCGTCTGATGCAGAATGAATTGTATTGTTCTTTTTCGGCGAAGGGGTACCGGTTGCATTTTCCTGTCAGGCAGACGAAATATATCGGGTATGTGAGAGAAAGAGCGGAACTCCGCAGTATGCTGTGGAAAGCGACATGCGATGAAACCGGATGTTTTTTCGGCTATTTGAATCAATGGATGCCGTTGTCTCTTTTTCTTTCTGCGCCGGATGCCGACGAGGCCCTGTATTCTCCGGAAGCTGTTGCCGCATTCTGGGGGAAAGAGATTGCAGGATCGGCATTCGGGAAAGGCAATATGTCCTACTTGTCCGGATGTATGGACGCGCTCGAAGTCGAATCTCCGAAACTGGTTGTTTACAACCATGAGGTGGCGCATTATCCGTATATTTATGACCGGAACGGCAATTTGCGGAATGTTGACAAAAAGAATACCGATCCGGAAAATTATCCGGAACAGCACCGGTTTTCGGCGGCGTTTCTGAGGCGGATGATTACCCGTATTGTGGAGTCGGATCCCGATGCCGTCATCGTCGTTCAGGCGGACCACGGTCTGCACGGTACAACGGAGGCGCAGATATACCGGGCGTTCGGCAAGGGAGCCGTTCCGGCGGATCTTTGGAACCACACGATCAGTGCGGTGCGTGTGCCGCTGAAATACCGGAATGGAAACGAGGAGCGGATGAGAAATTCTCCGCTGAATATTTCCCGCTATCTGATCAATTCGTTTGTCGGACGCGGAAATTATGAGTATCGGAACTGACAACTGTAAGGAGGTTTCCCATGTACATTGATCCCGGATTCGGGTCTCTGCTGTTTCAGGGGGTTGCGGCGTTTCTGGCGGCCTGCGTTGCTTATTTTGCATTCTGCAAAGCGAAAGTGCTTGGCGTGTTTCGACGGAAGAAGAAAGAGGAGGAAGATCCGTCTTCCGCTTCCGTCTCTCCTGCGGATACGGATGAAGACGGGTTTTTGAAATGAACGATCCCGCGTCTTTCCGGGACCCCGCCGGAGTAGTGTTTTACGAGAACGGAATGGTGAAACGCCGGATCAATGCCTGCTATATGCCGCAGTACAGAAAACTGATCGGATCCGGACTGTACCGGGAACTCGTGGCTGCCGGGATGCTGGTCCCTCACAGAGAACTGCCGGAAGAGAGCGGCCCGGAGGAGTTGGTGATCCGTCCGCTCCGGATTCCGATGATCTCCTATCCGTACGAGTGGTCATTCGGTATGCTGCGGGATGCGGCCTTGCTGACGCTGAGGGTCCATAAAACGGCGCTGCGGTACGGGATGTGCCTGAAAGATGCGTCCGCTTACAATATACAGTTCATTGCCGGACGTCCCCTGCTGATTGACACGCTTTCTTTTGAAGTGTATCAGGAGGGGGAGCCGTGGTGCGCGTATGGGCAGTTCTGCCGTCATTTTCTCGCGCCGCTGCTTCTGATGTGTCATACCGATCTGCGCCTGAATCAGCTGCTGCGGGTATATCTGGATGGAATTCCGCTTGATCTGGCGGACCGTCTGCTGAACGGAAAAGGCGGATGGACGGCGCGGGTGCATATCCGCTGGCACGCGCGCGCCGTGCAGAAACACGGTGAGGAGGTCCGGGAGCACTGCCGGAAAAGAGTGCGGCTCCCGATGTCCCGTCAGATCGCGATGATCGGGAGTCTGGAAAACGCGGTCAGCCGGCTGAAGCTGCGGAAGATCGTCACGGAGTGGGGCGATTACTATTCCGGAACGAATTATTCCGCCGGAGCCGCTGCCGGAAAACTGGAATGCGTGCGGAAGCTGCTGGCAGAAACCGGAGCCGGGACGGTCTGGGATTTCGGAGCGAACGATGGAAGGTATACCCGGCTTGCGTTGAGCTCCGGAGCGTCTCTGGCAGTTGCGTTCGATATGGATCCCGTTGCGGTGGAACGCAACTACAATACGGTCCGCAAGAGCGGCGAACAGATTCTTCCGTTGCTGCTGGACTTGAGCAATCCGAGTCCGTCTATTGGTTTTGCGAACCGGGAGCGGACGGCTCTTCCGGCCCGCGGAACGCCGGATTGCATTCTGATGCTCGCAGTGATTCATCACCTCGCGATTTCGAACAACCTGCCGTTGCCGCGTATTGCGGAATGGCTCGGCGGGCTGACGGCGTTTCTGATCATAGAGTTCGTACCGAAAGAGGATTCGCAGGTTCAGCGTCTTCTGCGGAACCGGGCGGATGTTTTTCCCGGTTACACGCAGGAGTCGTTTGAGAGGGAGTTTTCCCGCTTTTTCCAGTTGCGGCACCGGATCGCTCTGCCGGAGAGTCTGCGTACTCTTTATTTGTGGGAGCGCAGACCGGTACCGGATGAAAAATGAGGTATGATTTCCCGGTGGAACAGCCGCCGGGAATGTTTCCGACTGTCAGCAGAGTCCCAGCCTTGCCATGATCTTGCCGACGGCTTCTCCGTCTCCGGTCGGTTCCGCTTCGGGTGTGCCGAGGATCTGATCCGGATTTTCTTTCTGATAGAACTGCCAGCACGGGGCGCCGTTTTTAATGAGTCCGTTCAGGCCGATATCCGCCATTGGATGGGTGGTGCAGCAGCTCGGACACCCGGAAATCCGGATTTTGTCGATGATCTGGTCCGCCAGCCGGATTTTTTCCTCTTCTTTTCCGTCAAAATACGCGTCAAGCGCCGCGCCGATGCTGTCGCCGAGTTCCGGAGAATTCCGGATGCCGATCTTGCAGACGGTGCAGCCGATACAGGTCACGATCTGTCCGGCAAAGGATTTCAGAGTCGTATCCAGTTTCGGCAGCAGTTTCAGCAGGTCGTCGTAAAGCGCGGGGAGGGCGTCGGTCGGGAAATCGACGAAATAGAAGTCGCGGGCGGGCGTCAGACGCAGTTCCGCAAGAGCATACTTTTCCATGATCCAGTGGAATGCTTCCAGGTCTTTGACCCGGAGATTGCCGTGTGGAATGCGGACGTGTACCAGTGATTCCTCCGGCTTGGTGGACGGGCTGGTGTTCAGGCGCTTCCATGCGTCGAGTCCGGGGTTGAGATGGGCGCTGAAACTCTTCGGGAGAAGACGTTCGCGCGATTTTCCGAATTCCGGCTTCAGATCGGGCGCTTCGGCTTTTTCAAAGTAGGAAAGATAAAGTTTTTTGAACTCTTCCGCTCCGAGAGCTTTGACGATGTAGCGGATCCGCGCCATGGCGCGGTTCGTGCGGTTGCCGTGTTCCGAGAACAGGTCGATCATTGCTTTGGCAGCGGCGGCGGCTTTGGCGACGGGGATGAAGTCAAGCAGCAGGACGCCTTCGGCGCTGTTGCGTCCGATTCCGCCACCGCCCCAGACCCGGAATCCTTTCATGCCGTCTTTTTTGATGGCGAGGAAACCGAGGTCCTGAACCCGGACAAAGCGTTCGTCCTGCGGTGCGTCGAACATGGCGATTTTGATTTTGCGCGGAAGATGAAACGCGGATTCAACGGAGAAAATATATTTTTTCAGTTCTTCCGCATAAGGATAAACATCGAAAACCGATTCTTTGCGGAGCCCTCCGAGCGGGGAGGTCAGAATATTGCGGAACGTGTCGCCGCCGCCTCCGCGGAACGGAAGACCGAGTTGGAGACAGAGAACAATGACCGCTTCAATTCGTGTCGGTTCGACGTCGTGGAGCTGGATTGCCTCGCGGGTTGTCAGGTGCAGGAAACGCGCTTTCGAGCATTTGGCGATCTCAATGACCTTCTGCAGGTTTTCCCTGGAGACCCGGCCGCCGTTGATGCGCAGCCGCATCATGAACAATCCGTTTTTCTGCTGATAGATTCCGTAGGGCGAGAAAACACCCTTGATTTCCGCCGCGGTTCTGGTTCCGGCGAGAAATTCCCGGAGAGCCTCTTTTTCTTTCGTGTAGTCGTACATGCTTCCTCCTCCGTTTTTCGATAAAAAGTACAGAAGAAATATACTTGTTTTTTCCCGGATTGCAATCTATATTATGCAGGAAACAGAAAGGATTTTTATCATGCCGAAAACGATTCTGCTGATCCGCCACGCCAAGGCGCAGCCGTTCGGGCTTGTCCGTTGCGATTACGACCGGACTCTTGATCCGCGCGGGGTTCTGGAGGCAAGAAAGGCGGGTGCCGGATTGCGGAAACTGCAAATCTCTCCGCAGCTGTTTATGGCAAGTCCCGCGCCGCGCGCTCTTTATACGCTCCGCCTGATTCTGACGGAGATGAAACTGGATCCGGAACAGATTGTTACGGACCGTTCGATCTATGAGGGGGACCTTTCCGCTCTGCGGAATCTGGTCCGGGCATTTCCCGACGATGTTTCCTGTGCGATGTTCTGCGGGCACAATCCGGGAATTTCGGAATTGGTCGGTCATCTCTACAACAGTTACGCGCCGGCAATGTCCACATGCGAAGTCGTCGGGCTGACGCTGGAGACCGACCGCTGGATGGATGCCGGACTCGTCCCCGCGGTCTGCGATTTCCGTATCACTTCCGGGCAGCGCGCATGAAACGGGTCCGTTATTATTCATCCCAGACGCTGGGCTGCATCGGCTGCGGCAAGTGCTGTGGCGGTTGGCCGGTTCCCGTTTCGGAAGAAGAGGTCCGGAGTATCTCCGCGTTGCCACTGACCGGACTTCCCGTACCTCCCGCACAGTGCTTTCAGCAGGAGAAGCGGGGATGGTACCTGAAGAAGCTGGATGGACATTGCATTTTTCTGGACGACGAAAAAAAATGCCGGATCCATTCGCAGTTCGGGTTTGACGCCAAGCCGTTGACCTGCCGTCTTTATCCGCTGGATGTGCGGACCTGGAGCGACGGTTCCGTTTCCGCGGCTCTCCGGTATGACTGCCCTGCCGCCGCCTGCGGACAGGGCTGTGAGCTGACGGCATGCGGACCGCGGATCCTGTCGTTTGCGCGGGAATTGGAGAAACGGCGGAAGAAACCCGCCACAGCAGATTATTCCGAAGTGATTGCGCCGGAAGTGGAGCGCCTGCAGGAGATCGCGGATGCGTACTGCAGAATTCTGACGGAGGAATCCGTGCCGGAGAAAGTGCGGTTTTACGGTGCAGCCTGTCTGATCCATTTTCATGCGAAAGAGCAGAATTCCGATGATATTCTGGAAGCGGAAGAGTTCGGCGACGATGCGTTTGAATTTTTTTTACGGAGCGTCGAACACCTTTCCGGTTGTCTGGAGGACCCGCCGAAGATGCGGCGCGATATTCCGGTTGCGTTCCGCACCCTGTTCTGGAATTTTCTCCGGGCGGATGAATCGGTTCCGCTTGCCGGACGGATCGCGTCAACCGTTGCCTCCCTGCGTTTTATTCTCGGCGGCGGAAGCCTGCTGCGGACGCCTGTCAAGGCGGACGTCAGTGCGAAAATGCTGTTTGCTGCGATGCGGAAATGCCGTCCGGAGCGCGGAGCGTTTCAGCCGTATCTGCAATTTTTGCGCGGAAGGCTGGAGTCGCTTCATTTCTGCGGAACTCCCGCTTGCGGGCTGACGTTTGAAGAGGGGCTTCTCTATCTGCTGGCGTCGTATCCGGTGATCAATGCGCTTTCGGCGGTGTTTGCTCTTTCGAGCGGTTCGTTCCGTCAGAACCGGGAGGATGTGGCGCGGGCGGTGATTCTGCTTGACCACAGTTTTTTGCGGACCCGTCTTTATACACTCCGTTCCATGCGGACCGCTTTACGGAAAGTCGTGTCGGAAGAGTATTTTGCGGCGTTACTGAGTCTTTGTCCGGATTCGGAGTGAAGCGGCGTCCGCATCAATCGCCTTGAGCTGATCCGCCGTCATCTTTTCCGGTCCGACGAACATCAGCGACCAGAGATGACCGTTTGCGACCAGCAGATACTGGATGATTTTTTTTCCGCTCCGGCGGTATTCCAGGCGTGCGGCGTCGAGTCCGCCGATCTTGATCGTCGTATTCCGGACTCCGCCGATGGTTTTCGGGTCGGCGGAAAGTGCGTCAAAAGTTGCCTGACGGTTGAACGCAAGATCTCCGAACGTTTCCATGGAAAGAAGGTGGGCGACGAGCGGAGTTTTGCCGGAGAGGTCTTGAAACGCCGTCAGCTTCGTGGAACCCTGACCGATCAGACGGGTGAGGAACGTTCCGCTCTTCCAGTCACCGGATAATTTGAGTGTATATCCCTCTTTTTCCGACCCGAAGTCCGCGGCGGAGAGAAGCGGGCAGAGCAGGGACAGGAGCAATACCGGGAACCATTTCATTGACAACTTCTCCGTTTTGCATTGGCGCGTTTGATCGCTGTGTGTATTGCGGCTTCCAGACTTCCCGTGTCGGCGACACCTTTCCAGGCAATTTCAAATGCGGTTCCGTGGTCGACGCTGGTGCGGATGATCGGCAGTCCCATCGTGGAGTTTACTCCGCGGTCGAATGCAAGCATTTTGAACGGAATGTGCCCCTGATCGTGATACATGGAGACGATGCCGTCGAATGTCTTGCGGATGGAGTCAATAAACAGCGTGTCGGATGGATAGGGACCGGAGACCTTCATTCCGCTTTCCTGAAGTTTCCGGATTGCCGGCTTGACGATTTCTTCATCCTCGCTTCCCATGTGTCCGTTTTCCCCGGCATGGGGATTGAGTCCGGCGATCGCGATGCGCGGCTGTTCGACGTCTTCCGCTTTCGCCGCTTCTTCGACCAGTCTTGCGACCTCCATGATCCGTTCCTGCGTGACGGCTGCGGATACGTCTTTCAGAGCGATATGAGTCGTGACGAAAATAACGCGCAGATCGCCTGCGGACTGCATCATCGCAAACCGGTCCGTTCCGCAGAGTTCCGCCACGAGCTCCGTATGCCCCGTAAAGGGGATTCCCGCTTCATTGATGGCGGCTTTGTTGACAGGACAGGTTACAATCGCATCCGCTTTGCCACCGATGACGTCCTGTGTCGCTTTTACGACAGTATGATAGGCAAGCAAGCCGGTTTCCGGCGAAAGTTTACCGGGTGTCAGCGAGGAAAACAGAAGCGATCCTGTATTGACAATGTCCGGGGATATTTCCGGCGCGAACCGTTCCGCCGCCTTGCGGATGATCTCTTCCGGCCCGTACAGGCGGATAACCGCGGCGGAGGCGAGAGCTTCGTTCCGGAGAACACGCACCGCGATTTCCGGTCCGATCCCGGCGACGTCGCCGACGGACAGAGCAATGACAGGTCTCTGCATAGTGACTCGGAAAAACTCTGAACGGGGAACCGTTCAGGAGTTTTTGGAGGCAAGATACATTGCCTTTTTTTCTTCGAGAAGGAGTCCGACCTGATCGGAATCAATGGGAGTATAGCCTTTTTCCTTCAGAAAATCAAGGAATCCAAGCCAGTCCTGATGATTCCAGTTGCCCTGATGCCGTTTGACGAAATTCATGGCGATGGGGGATCTTCTCAACTTTTTGTAGTTCGCCTCTTCTTTGGAAACTGCCATAATGGACCTCCTTAACAATAGGTTGTTGACCGCACAGCGGTTTCTTGTAATATAACAGGGAAATCCGGAAAAATCAAGCCGGATTTTCTGAATTCGTAAATTTGGCGGTATTCAACGTCCGGAAAACATCCGTGAGGAGGAAAAAGAAATCCGGACGGACTCCGTGCCCTGGTTTGCCGGGTCCGTCCGGGTTGTGATTGGAATCAGATATGACCGTAATCTTCGCCGCGTTCACCGGAAGTTTCGCAGTCGGAAGGGATCAGAGCGTCGTCAAAATGGATCATGACGTTTTGCGAACTCTGAAGCCGCTGCAATGCGGAAACGTCGACGGCGTCGATTCCTTTTCCGCTGTCGATTGCGAGGACGGCGGCATTTCCGGCGGCCTGTCCGCTGATGATTGCCGGAGGGATCACGCGGAGAATATCCCATGCATAACCTTCGCCGGAGGCGCAGCGTCCGGCGGTGATCAGGTTGTCGTAACCGGAACGGGTCAGAATGCGGTAGGGCATTTCATACAGAAAATCGCGACGCTCAAAGTCGCAGATCGCACCGATGGAGTCGTCGAAATGCCTGTAGTGGTCCTCCTCTTTGAGGGTGTAGTCGCCGTCAATGCGGCAGGTCGTGCGGAATTGCGCCATGCCGGGCAGGGTGACGATTTCACGGGAGTCTTTCGGCTGATCCTTGATTTTCCGGAAGAGTTCCTGCTGATTGCGGATCAGGAAGTCGGATACCTGATCGGTGGACGTGCCGTTCCAGAGCGGCATTCCTTCCGGGTGACCGCCGCCGTAAAGATTGGCACTTCCGCCGCTGAATCCGGTGATCGCGTCGGCGATGTTCCGGGACTCCACTGCTTTTTGGCAGGACTCAAGCGTGATTCCTTTGCAGCAGTAAGTGTGGAAATTACCGCCGGTAACGGTCGGGACTCCGGCGCGGCGGAGAATATCGGCGTCTCCGGTGACGTCGATGATGATTTTTCCCTCGACGAACTCGCGTCCCGATTTTCCTTCCAGGATCAGCCCGCGGCAGTGTTTTCCGTCCATGACGGGGGCGGATACGATGGTGTCGAACAGAATTTCAATTCCGGCGTCCGCGAGAAAATCCAGAATGGAGATTGCGAAGATGTGAGGCGAGAAACGGGCGATGTAGCGGACATTAGTCGGTGTTGCCGGTTCGCCGTTCTGCCATTCTTCCGGGATGATCGCCCAGCCGTATTTGACGGAGAAACGGAGAAATTCTTCCGCGAGCCCGAAAATGATCTGTTTTCCGCGTCCGTTGCACATCGGAACAAACAGGTTGATGAGTCCGAGCGTGGCGAGTCCGCCGAGCATGGTGCTTTTTTCTATGAGCAGAACTCTTTTTCCTGCTCTGCGGGCGGTGAGCGCCGCCGCGATTCCTGCGACTCCGCCGCCTGCGACCACTACGTCAAATGAGGTTTCCCGGACCGGGATATTCTCCTGAAAAGCGATTGTTTTCACTGTTTTTCTCCTTGGTTGTTTGACAATACAATATCGTTGGTTGTCTGAAAAATCAATCGTTTTTCAAAGTTTTTTTTATTTTTGCAAAATTGTTTTTATATGGTGAAAAACGGCAGAAAAACAGAAATAAAAAAGCCGGTGATAGAAATCTCCGGCTTGAAGTTCAATATGGAGCCAGTCATCGGACTTGAACCGATGACCTGCTCATTACGAATGAGCTGCTCTACCGACTGAGCTAGACTGGCATCTGAACAGCCCTTAATTTAGCGCTTTTTTCCGAAGATGCAAGCCCCGGATTCAAAAAAAACGGATATATTTTCTGAAATATTCACGCTTTCCTATTTGAAAAACGGAAAACCGATGCTAAAGTTTTATTAATTTACGTCCGCAACGTGTTTGCTTATCGTTGAAAATGAAAGGGTTAATAAAAGATGAAAGCGGAATTCCTCAAGTATCTCGACACAAATTGCGTTTTGCTCCTTGAAGGTACCACAAAGAAGGCTGCTCTCGAAGAGATCATTGCGTTGGCTACAACCAGATGCACACTCGATGAATCCCAGCTTCGGGAGCTGATTTGGAAAAGAGAGAAAATGATGACAACCGGTGTCGGAAAAGGGCTTGCTCTTCCGCATATCCGTGTTCCGGGATTCCCTGTTCCTCTGGTGATCATCGGCATTTGCAAGGAACCGATCGCCGACTACAAGTCGCTTGACAGCGAGCCGATCCGCCTGATCGTCTTCATCGCTGCGGACGAACGTGACCAGGATGCGTATATCCGCCTCCTCGGAAGTGTCTCCTCCAAACTCAAGGATCCTGCAGTTGTCAGCGAGATCTTTGAGAACATGAAGAATAAAAAGAAAGTTCTTGCCGCTCTTGCCAAAGGCGACGGGGAATAAGTCTTTTTGCGGAAAAGTCTGCCGTTCCGTTTCCGGAACGGAGATTTTCCCGGATCTGTTACGATGCGCGGCGAGCCGGAATTCCGGTTTTCCGCTGCATTTTCCGTTTGTACTCACTCATATAAAGAGCGAGTCCGTTGAAAAACTCGGCCTTTCTCTCCGGCGAGATGATCAGCCCGGTTTTCGGGGGGACGTACTTTTTCATAGCCCGGACTCCTTTCTTAATGTTTGGAACACCCGTATAGACAGTGCGGTCTTTGTTTTGTTCCATGCCGGTCTGCGAGGTTTTTTATGAACTCTGATTCCTGTGTGTTCCGCCCGGAACTGGGAGCGATTCCCGAATTTCCCGCAGTGAGATTTGCGGAAAGCGACTGGCGCGACGGTATTCTGGTCCGCACTCCGAACTGGCTGGGGGACGCGGTCATGGCTGTGCCCGCCATTCTTCAGCTGAAAACAGTTCTACCGCCGTATTGCGGACTGTTCGTGCTCTGCCCGAAAGGGATCGCGCCGGTTTTTGAGGCCCTGCCGTTCATTGACCGAGTGGTGGCGCTTTCCAATCCCCATGCTTTCATGACGGCACAGGAACGGCTTTCCGTCAAACGGCTTCATGCGGGGATCGGGGTGCTGTTCAATAATTCGTTCCGCGATGCACTGGACCTCAAACGCGCGTGGATCCCGAAGCTGTTCGGCGCGAAAGCGCGGTTCCGTTCGTTTCTTCTGGAACGCTCCTATGAGTTTCCGAAGCGGCAGGATTTCACTCTGAACACTCCGCATCAGGCGGCGAAATATCTTGCGATCGCCCGGTCGCTCGGAGCGGAAGTCTGGAATGGCGTAATACCGGAATTCCGTGAGAATATTCAACCGGAGACCTGCCCGCCGGAGCTGGAATCGTTCTGCCGGCGTCCGCGGATTCTGGCGATTGCCGGAGGTGCGGCGTATGGCGCGGCGAAACGCTGGCCCGCGGAATCGTTCCGCGAGATCGCGCGCCGATGGATCGCGGAAGGCGGCTGTGCCGTGGCGCTCGGCTCCAAAAGCGAACGTCCGATCGCGGAGGATATCCTGTCCGGGCTTCCGGCGGAACAGTGCTGGAATGCGGCGGGGAAAACGTCGATGGACGGTCTGATGTATCTGCTGAAGCATTCCGCCATGTGTGTGGCGAATGACAGCGGTGTGATGCACCTTGCCGCCGCGCTCGGTGTGCCGGGGGTTGCGCCGTTCGGGTGTACGGATCCCGCCGCAACGTCGCCGCTGTCGCCGAAATGGACGATCGCGTTTCACAAGATCGCCTGTGCTCCGTGCTTCAAACGGGTCTGTCCGAAAGGCACGAAAGAGTGTTTTGAGCGGATAACGCCGGATGTCGTCTGGAAAATCATGAAATCGGAGTTGTGAATCCCTTGAATTTTTGCCGACCCGGCGGTATTGTACCGGAAAACCAAACGGGAGATAAGACCATGGACGAACAGCAGCATACCATTTCAGTTTTAGTCGCCAACAAATTCGGCGCTCTTGCACGGATCGCCGGACTTTTCAGCGGACGCGGTTATAACATTGAGTCTCTGACGGTCAACCGGACGCATGACCCGGAACTCTCCCGCATGACGATTGTCACGACCGGAAACGACGCCGTGCTGGAGCAGATCGAAAAACAGCTCAGCAAATTGGTTGATGTGGAATCGGTCGTGGAGCTCGACGGGTCCGACTATGTGGAGCGTGAGCTCGTTCTGATCAAGGTTTGTGCGCCTTCGGAACGCCGTCCGGAGATCCTGAGTCTGGTGGATATTTTCGGCGCGAAAATCCCGCTTGTTCAGAAAGACAAGATTGTGCTGGAACTGTCCGGCTCCTCACGCAAGGTCGAAAACTTTATTTCACTCGTTTCCGATTACGGCGACATTGAAGTCGCCCGCAGCGGCCGCACCGCCATTCCCAGAAAGTAAGGTTCCGCAGTGTTGTCGGCGACGGTTTCGTTTGATTCCGGAACGCTTCTGCTGGATTTCGGGGAACAGCCTCCGCCGGAAGAGGTTACGCCGCTTCTGCGTTATGACGACAGGGTCGGTCTGTGGCGTGCCAACGCATCCGAATATGCGCCGGTCCTCCGTATTCTCTATGCGGCGGGGATTTCCGTTCATGATTCCGCCAAAGCGTATGCCGAACTGCCGGATCTCGTTCTGCACAACGGATTCAAGCCGATGCCGCATCAGGCGAATGCGCTGAATGCATGGCTCAAGGCGAAAGGGCGCGGACTCGTTGTAATGCCAACCGGGTCCGGCAAGAGTTTTCTGGCGGTTCTTGCGATCCTTGCGGTCAAACGGTCCGCTCTGGTGATTGCGCCGACCATCGACCTCGTACAGCAGTGGGCGTCGTCGCTTCATCGTTTTCTCGGCGTGGAGATCGGTATGATCGGCGGCGGCTCCCGCGATGTGCGGGACATCACGGTGAGCACCTACGATTCCGCTGTCATCATGATGGAATATATCGGCGCGAAGTTCGGCATGATTATTTTTGACGAGTGTCATCATCTGCCCGGTCCGGTCAACCGCCTGTGCGCGTCCATGTGCCTCGCCCCGTACCGGCTCGGTCTGACCGCGACGCCTGACCGCGACGACGGCGGCGAGGAGGTTATCTATCAGCTTGTCGGTCCGAAAGTCTGCGAGGTGTTTATTGACGAACTGGAAGGGCGTGTGCTTTCCCCGTATGAAACGCACCGGATCGCTGTTCCGCTTACTCCGGAGGAGGCGGCGGAATATGAAAGCGCCCGCAAGATCTATACCGGGTTCATCCGTGCGAACGGGATCAATTTCAAGGCGCGGGATGGTTGGAGTCAGTTTATCATGCTGACGGCCCGTCGCCCGGATGGGCGTGCCGCGCTCAATGCCTATCTCCGTCAGCGCGCCATCGCCCGCTGCGGCAAAGGAAAGCTGGAGGAGATCTGGCGCATTCTGATCCGTCATAAAACGGAGCGGACGATCATTTTCACCGCCGACAACGATGCCGCCTATGCAATCGGCAATCAGTTCTGTTTCCCGGTTATCACCCACAAGACGAAAGTCGGGGAGCGCAAAGAGTTTCTTGACCGTTTCCGGTGCGGCGAGTATCGCGTGCTTGTGACGAGCAAGGTGTTGAACGAGGGGGTGGACGTCCCGGAGGCGGCTGTCGGGATCGTGGTTTCCGGAAGCGGAAGCTCCCGGGAACATGTCCAGCGGCTCGGACGCATTCTCCGCGCCTCGGAAGGCAAACAGGCGGAGCTTTACGAACTTGTCAGCGAAGGAACATCCGAAGTGCGGGTCAGTGAACGCCGCCGTCAGCATCGCGCTTATGAGGGAAAGGATGCGGAGATGGAGGAGCCGGATCATGCTGACTAAAGATCTGTTGCGTTTCCGCACCGTTTCGGGACGGGTTCAGCCGCAGTTTATCGCGACCGGCGACCGGGCATTACTGGCGTTTGCGGGCAGTATCATCCGGACCTATCAGGATTCCCTGCGGTTTCTCAGGTCGAGATACAGGACTCCCTGTCACCGCTGATCAATTCCCAGCGGGATCTGAAGCTGGCGAAAGGAATTCTGAAGCTGTACGACGACCTGTGTGAGTTTTCCGGAGATTCGGAAGCGGATTATGCCGCCATGCGCCGGACGCTGTTTACCGTTTCCTCGCAGATGCTGGAACGCTTGTCGCCGGAAGATCATTATGCGGATTTCCGTACGGATGTGTTCCGTGAGGCGGGGGAGGGCGTGGTTCCGCTTGCGGATAATATTTATCTGGATCTTCCGGATTATGAGCGGCTGATAAAGATCCCGGAGCTGACTCCGGAACTGCTGCTGGAGAAGTACAATACCGCGCTTGCGCAGTCGCTGGTGCTGTTTGCGGCATCGCTGGATCTGACGATTGAGGAACCGGACAGTGCGAAGATGCGCCGTTTCTTCAAATACCTGAAATTTTTCCGTCTTCTTGCGGATGTTTCGAAGAGTTCGAAGTGGGAGAATGACGCGCCGTCGGTGATCCGGTTGAAAATCGACGGTCCCGCGTCGATTCTTGATGCCGCGTCAAAATATGGATTGCAGCTAGCGTCGTTTCTGCCCGCGGTGTTTCAGCTCACGAAATGGAAGTTCTCCTGTGAGTTGAAATTGAGGGAGAGATCGCTCCGGTTTACGCTGGATGACTCCTGCGGTCTGCGCCAGCGGTTCGGACGCCTCGGCATTTATGTGCCGGAAGAGGTGCGGATGTTTGCTTCGCTCTTTGCCGAGCGGTATCCGGACTGGACGCTGACGTCGGACAGCCCGTTCCTGAAAGGCAGGCGCGGCCAGATGTTTGTGTTTCCCGATATTACGTTTACGAACGGGAAACGGAAGATTTATCTGGAGCTGTTTCACAAGTGGCATTCGCGCCAGCTGGCGGAACGTCTGGATTTTTTGACCTCGAATCCTTCCGTCCCGCTGGTTCTTGGCGTGGAACGGCAGCTTCTGCGTTCCAACTCCGCCTTGAAAGAGGCGGTGGAGTCTCATCCGCTGTACGGCAGCCGGATTTTCCTCTTCCGGGATTTTCCGTCCGTCGAAAAGATGAAAAAGATTCTGGACGAATAACCGTTTCCGCGGCGGTTCGCCGCCCGTTCCGGCGCGGAAACGATTCCCTCGAATTTCCATCATGACGGCAGAAATGTTTCAGCTCCGTTTTTCCGCCGGAAAGCGGTTTTAGTCCTCCAGCGTCAGGAGCCCGAAAAGTTTCGGGTTCTTTTTTGCCCCGATTCCGGAAGACCATTCGATGTATTTGCGCTCTCTGCCATCGTTATCGTTGACCAGAAAAGAGAAGCCGCACTCCCGCGTCCCGGCTGTCAGCGGGTAAAGCTCCCGCAGGGGGATTGCCGCCTCGTAAATCCTGCCGCCGGGGACCGGGCGGATCGCCAGTTTTGCGGATTTGAGCTCTCCGACGGCAGTGATTCCGGTCAGCAGTTCCGGCGTCCAGAACTTGTGATAACGCCAGACAACCGGACGGCCTTCAGGAGTGTGCGCCAGAACAAGATCGGACCAGTCCTGTCCCTCCATCAGCGGATCGAACGCGATTTGAATGGAATCGCCGCACCATGCTTTGTCAAGCGGGAAACGCGGGCTTTCCGCATCATCCTTCACTTCAAACGCCAGATAGAGATTTTCCGCATCCCGCATGACCCGGCAGGTCGCGGAAAGGTCCGCCGCTCCGTTCCATGCGCCTCTGTTCCCCGGCAGAACGACCTGTTCCCGCCGGTTCACGGACATCGCCGGAACGCCGTCCCACTCGGAAAGCACGCCGTCTACCGTCACTTTTTTCTTCGCAGTCTTGCCGGACCCGCGCCATAGATGCTTCGCTGCCGGATAGCGGTCCGTGATCGCATAAAGTGCAATATGGTCGAATGTGACTCCGCCGGGCGCCGCATGGTTCACCAGCAGGGCGATGTTCAGCCAGGCCGCTTCCGGATGCGTAATGCGGATCGTATCGAAATACCGGTTCCATTCGGAGCCGGTGCGGGTGTTCAGCATATTGATCCCCGGACGGGACGGCTGAAGCCGTTTTCCTTTCCCGTCAGAAATCGTGCAGACAACGCCGAACGAGCCGTTTTCCCCTTTGGCCGTGGCGGTAAGAAGATACTCTTCGCCGGGCGAAACCTTGATCCGGCCGGAAGCGCCCCAGTAGACGCCGCCGCTGCCGGTATTTTCCGCACGCCAGGCGTCGGAGCCTCCGATTCCTCCGCCGCGCAGACGGGTCATCACTCCCTTTTTGCCTTTGAACCAGTATGCGGGAACGTTTTCCCCGCCTTGCCGGAAATCGCCGTTCCGGAGCAGATTCCCCGAAACATCGGCTCCGTCAACCCGGATCCGGAGCGGAAGAACAGCTTTTTTTCCGTTTTCAGCCAGTTCAAAATGAGCGGTATAGGTCCCCGGTGCGGCGTTTTGCGGGATACCGAGTGTAAAACGGCTGTATTTCCCAGCGGGATTTTCCAATGAACCGTTCCATCCCGGCGGAGGAAGGAGCTTCAAGGTCAATCCGGGAGGAAGTTCCGGCGGAAAGCCGCGCGAAACAGAGGTGCCCGCTCTTCCCGTCAACAGACCGGGAAGTCCGCGGAAAAACGATGCCTGCACGGCAAGCCATTCCGGATCGCCCCCTTCCACAAACTGCGGGAGGGCGGTAAAAGCCCTGCGCAGTCTGCCGCCCGGCGCCGGAACGTTTTCCCCGCGATCCATCAGATCAACAGCAACCACACCGTCCGTGCCGGGAAACAGCTCGGCTTCGACGGGGGACCGTCCTTCATTCCAGCCGACGACAATCGGCGTTTTCCCGCGCAGGAAAAGATGCAGTTTCAGCGGACTGGAAGCCGGGGTCAGCGCGCCTGCGTAACGGGCGTGTTCCAGCCGGTGTGTCATTGTGCGGTAGGCTGCGTAGGCGGGCAGAGGGGAGCCGTCTCCGTTTACAGAGCCGTAACGGACTTCCGAATACGGGCGTTTTTCAAAGAACCCGAATGCGAACGTTTTTGCGACGCCGTTTGCGGCTTCGATCACATGCCCCCGTACCAGCTTTGCCGCGAATTCCAGAGGATCGGATGAATTCCACCACGATTCCTCCGTGTTGAACAGCGGCATATCCGGATAATCACGGAGGACCTGACGCCAGCGGTCATAGGAGCGGCTGCGGATTACATAATGAAATCCCATTGCGTCAAACCACGCTTTCCCGTTGTTTGCCTTGAGAGTTTCCGCCAGAAAACCGTGTGCGTCGACGAGTCCGCCCGCAACGATGCGGCAGTCGGGATCCGCCTGCTTTGCGGCTTCATAAGCGGAACGGATCAGAACGGCGTAGTCTTCCGGGCTTCCGGAGAGCCAGAAACAGCTTTGATAATTCGGTTCGTTCCAGATTTCATACCACCGGACACGTCCCCGGCAATGGGCGGCAAGCGCGGAAATGAACTGTTTCCACGCCCCCGTTTCCGGCGGATATGCCTGATACGCCTTGACTCCGATCGGAGGAACCAGCCGTTCCGATTTGGAAGGCGATGCCCATTTCGGGGTCATTCCCATTTGAAGCAGAACGCCCATCCTGTAGCGCTCCAGCAGTTCAAGCCTGCCGTCCAGCCCGCTCCAGTCGGGCGGGATCTCCCGACGGGGCTGGAGGTTTGCCCATTTGACTCCGTGCAGCCGGACCCATTTCGCTCCGGCGCGCCATGCCCGGTGAAGGCGCTGTTCCTGGTCCTTCTTCCAGAAGACATTCAGGTAGGCAAAGCCTTTCACCGCATGACATCCGAACCGGGAATCTTCAATGAACTCTCTGGTGACCGGTTCCAGCACCGCATAAGAGGCAGTCCCTTTCCGTCCGCCGGGGAGCGTATAGGAAATTCCGTACCATCCGCGTTGCGAGGCGGGCAGGGAAAGAATGGCATTTCCGTCCGCAACAGCGGCGGTGCCCCGGAAAACCGTCTTGCCGAACGCGTCGGAAATCGTGTAAGCAAGTTCGCCGGGACCGTTCATATTCCAGATTTTGAATCGAACTGAGGCTTTTTCGCCGGGATCGTAGATAAAATCCTTATTGGAAAAGAACAGTTCCGCATTGGGTTGCGGACGGGACGCGGGCGCAGTCGTTTTCCACAGGGTGATCCGGTCGAAGCTGAGCCGGAAATGTTTGTTCGGGCAGAGAGCGCGGAGCGTCAGGTGGTTGGTTCCCTGCCGGACGGAGAATTCTGCGGTAAGCGCAAGATCTTTTTTCGTCTCTTTCGGGGAATCGGGGACGGAAAACAGTTCGCGGGAACCGTCGGGAAGAAGGAGCTCCAGAGCGTCGGCGCCATCTCCGATATTGCGGAAACGGTCGGTGTGGAATACGATCCGGCGGTTTCCGGGGCCATCCTCGCTCCATTCCAGAGTCAGGGCGGTGACGACCTCGTCGGGGTGCATCCACATTTTGAAGTTTTCAGAACTGATCCCGGAAACCATCGCCGGGTTGCCGGTGATCCCGCGCGTCGTAACCCGACAGCGGAACGTATTGCTTTCCGCGTCAAAGCCGGGAGCTTTCGGCAAAGCCGGAGTTCTGCCGTATTCCCAGGGTTCGTATTGAATCCGGAATTCCTTCGAGGAGGCATCCGCGGTACCGAGCTGCCAGAGCGGTTCCGTGGCGCAGGAGCAGACCGAGCAGAATAAAACAGACGGCAACAAATGACGAATCATGAAATATCCTTTCTGCAATCAGTTTTTAGGGTGCCAGTACAGCGCCGTTTTTCCCTCCGGTGTGCTGTAACTGAAAATCGCGGTCAGGTGCGGCATATCCGGTACATTGATCCGTAAACGCGCAACGTGCATATCGCCGTACAGGACATTTACCGAATTCCCGACATGCCGGGCGGCGGGCCGTCCGTAATCCGCACTGGAGTTGAACATCGTGAAATTGCGCGGCCAGCGGAACCAGCCGGTATCTCTCTGCGGCAGGCCGCCGGATCCGTTCCGCCAGTTGTCCGTCAGAACTATTTTTTTCGATGAGTTTTTCAGGGATGCCAGTCGGCCGCTGGATGCCAGCGAGCCATTGCCGCCGTCGGAAACAAGCCCCTCGTTGATGCCGTAGTCGCACTGGTAATGCCACCAGCTGCTGACGCTTTTTGCCGGCATGGAAGGGCAGTGGAGCTGTTTGACGGTGATGACTCCACCCGCGGCTTTTGCAACATCACCGGGATTTCCGGCGCATCCGAGCATCCGGTCGGTCCAGAGCAGTCCGCCGGACGCCATGACGGGCGGCAGATAATCATCGCTGTTGGATGCGTAAATCGAAAAACCGAGTCCGTTCTGTTTCAGATTGCCGGCACAGCTGATGGTTCTTGCCGTTTCTCTGGCCTTGTTCAGTGCCGGAAGCAGCATAGCCGCCAGGATCGCAATGATGGCAATCGTAATCAGAAGCTCTATGAGGGTGAATCCGGAAAATTTTCTGTTTCGTTTCATCTTCCTGCCTTTCATTTTGCATGTTGTGAATTTGTCCGTGCGAGTTCCCGGACGGAGATTCCGCGGTTGAGCGCCTCACACGCTTTTTCTCCGGCGGCTTCTCCCGTTTTCAGACAGTCGCCTGTGACGCGGTATGCCGCATGAGCCAGATAGGAGCCGGAGATGCAGCGTCCGGCGGTCAACAGATTTTCCGCATTCAGCGGAACCAGGGAGCGGAATGGAATGTCGAACCCGGGATTCGGAAGATTCGTCTGTTCTTTCCGGTCCGGTTCGTGGATATCCACGCCGAAATGAACCGTGCAGATGCCGTCCGGATGCCGGCGTCCCGCTTTGAGATCATCGTCGGAGATGTGGTATTCCCCGGTGATGCGGCGGGTTTCGCGGACTCCGATCACGGCGGGAAGTTCCAGCAGATGGACATCTCCGAGAAAATCGCGTATCTCCCCGAAATAGCGCATGGCGCTCTCCACCTGACGGAACCCCTCCTGCGCCGCCGCACTCAAATCATCGCCGCTGCAGCCGCTTTTGTACCGGATATGCGTCCACTGAACCAGCGCTTCGCCCTCGCGCGGAAGTTTGATCAGCGCGGGGAACGTGAACGGAACATCCCGGACAAACTGTTCCTTGTCCGCCACGCGTTTTTCCAGAACCGTGTACCAGTCGAGAATCCGGTCGGCGGGATATTCCGGACGGACGCCGCCGATCCGGAACATCATCGTCATCGGCTGGAAACAGCCGTCGGAAGGGCGCCCGATTTCGAACGGACAGCCTGCGCGGGCGGCGATGTCGCCATCCCCGGTGCAGTCGATGACGACTTTTGCACGGATCAGCTGCTTTCCCGATTTGTTCTGCACGAAGACTCCGCGGACGGCACATTCTTCCATGTACGGTTCGCACGCCATCGTATAAAGCAGCACGTCAATGCCCGCCTCCTGTGCGCAGCGGTTCAGAAAAAGCGCCATCTCCACCGGATCGAACGACATGTTCCAGAGACCGCCCCAGGCGTTCCGCTCCATCAGCTTTTCGCGGAATTCCCGGTTGAGCCCCTCTTTCCGGTTGTCGAAAAACGGAGAGAGAAGCCCGAGGGTCCACATCCCGCCGAGCTTTCCTCCGTATTCCACCAGAGTGACCTTTGCTCCTTTGCGTGCCGCCGTGAGCGCCGCCCCCATTCCCGCCGGGCCCGCTCCCACGACGAGTATGTCGCATTCGCTGCGGACCGGAATCTCCAATACCTGCTGAACCGTCTGTTTCATAAAACTCCTTTCCATTGCGGATTGTTTTTCTGATAATATTATACTATAAAAGAGCCCGTTTGACAATGCAGAAAAACGCTGTATATTTATAGTATTATGCTGAAAATAAAATATTTCGATAAATATTCCGCTCCGGAACTGGCGGATTTCCTGAAATGGAGCATCGTCTCTTTCGAGTCGCGCCATGCCGTTTTTCTGACGATTCACACGATGAGCGGACGTTGGCACGGACGCGACGGCGCTTATCTTTTTCCGCAGTGGATGACGCATCGCGCCGATTACTGCCGTCTCCGCCGCTATACCTGCCGGAAATATGACAAGGCGTGTCTGCATGACTGTGCCGCCGGAGTTGAGCAGGAGAGTTTGCGGACGGGGCAGCCGTTTCAGCATTTCTGCTGGAAAGGTGTGACGGAGCTGGTGGTTCCGTTCTCCTGGGACGGCAACCCGGAACTGATTTTTTACATCGGTCCGTTCCGCGGTTCGGAGCCGCCGGAGGAATTCCGCGCCGACTGGGCAACTCTGCCGGAATTTCCGGAGGAAAAACAGGAGACCCTGATCGGGGAATGCCGGCTTCTCGGCATGGCGTTTTATGCCCGTCTGCTTCAGGAAAACTGCATGGAAAACCATTTTTCAAACCGCCGGGAGATCATCCGGGAATATATTCTGCGGCACGGGTGCGGAGAGATCGCGCTCTGCGATCTGGCGGCGCATCTGGGCGTATCCGTATCCAGAGCAAGCCACCTGTGCATGAGTTTGCTCGGAGTCTCTTTTCAGGAACAGGTCTTGAACGTGCGAATGAAAAAAGCGGAATTCCTGCTGAAAGAAACCGACGAACCGATCAAAGAGATTGCCGCAAAATCCGGCTTTTCCAATGTATTTTACTTCAGCCGTATGTTCCGCCGGTTTTTCGGTACGACTCCCGGCAAGCTCCGCAGAGGTGCCGAATCGGCAAAGGAGCGTCGGAAAAACGGCGGAAGCGCCGGGAACGGTTCTCCGGAAGGCTGAATATCCGTTTCTGTTCCATGCTTCTGTATGTGTTCGTTCCACGGATGAACGCCGCTCATGGCTTCGGTAGGGAAAACAGATTTGCCGGAGTTTTTCCCTTTGCCGGAAAATTTCCGGGGGGACGGTCTGTCTGATGAAGTTAAATGATCTTGTTTTTTTCAAAATACCCTCTTGACATTTCCGGAAAATGTTGTATAATTAAAGAAGCATACCGAATGGTATACTGATTAAAATGAGGAAAATATGGTTTCAGCAAACGGAAATAAACGCGACAGTTCCCGCATGAGAGTGCGCCGGTATGTGATGGATATGGTCTATCAGAATTTCGGCAAGTCGGTGCGTTTGCCGTCGAACGAGGAACTCGCAAAAGAGCTCGGTATCGCACGCAGCACGGTTCAGCTCGGCATCAAGTCGCTGATTCAGGAAAAATATCTGGAAAGCAGACCGGGAATCGGAACTTTTACCGTTCCGACCGCCGGGGGTGTCGGAACCCGTTTCCCGCAGATTGCCCTGCTGGAGGGAGACGGAAAGATTTTTTACAGCGGATATTACAGTTATTCCCTGCGTTCGCATATCGGCATGGCTTTGGGAACCCTTCCTGCGCTGATTCAGGATGTCCGGATCTATTCCGAGCGGGAAAATGATATTTTTGAAGAGCTCCGGAGCATACGGTGCTGCGGATATGTCTGCATCAGACCGCCGAAAGACTATCATGCGCTTTTGCGCCGTCTTTCCGGATTCCGTCCGGTTGTGGTGGCGGATGACTGCGTGCCGGGGATTTCCAGCGTGGAACTGGATCGTTATAAGAAAGGGCGAATTCTCGGAAAAATGCTGTTGAAAGAGGGACGCCGGAACGCAATCTTTTCTCAGGGGTGCCGTTACCGGGACACAACGTTCCGCGGTTGTCAGGACGAGTTCGCCGCCGCCGGTGTGAGTCTGCCGGATTCTTCGTTCTTTCTTCTCCGGGATACGGAGCGGCTGAAAGAGGCGTTGGAAAACGGATTGCGTCCGCAGGCGGCGATGCTCTCCGTGGAAACGACGGATGAGATTATAGAGCTGTTCCGGAAGTATCGGATTGATCTGGAACAGGAGTGCCGGATCTGTACTTTCATGTATGCGCCGCCGACGATTCCGGAACCGATGCTGCAGATCAGGTTTCCGTTCCGGGAATTCGGGCGACAGACGGCCGACCTGATGCACCGCCTGCTGGCGGAACCGGAGCTGCCGCCGGAGCATATCGTCTTTGATGCGGATTATCAATATCAACTGATACAACAAAAATAAGGAGAATCGGACATGAAGCGTAAAAACAGAAAACGGATCGGAAGAAAATTCACCCTCATAGAACTTCTGGTGGTAATTGCGATTATCGCGATACTTGCCGGTATTCTGCTGCCGGCTCTGAATGCGGCGCGGGAGCGGGGGAGGGCGGCGTCCTGCATGAACAATCTCAAACAGATCGGAGTCGGATCCATGGCATACAGCAATGATTTCAGCGATTATGTGCCGTATGCAAGCTATGGTTGGAACAACGATATTTCCTGGAATAATACCTGGATGACGATTCTGTATCCCTATGTGCTTGGAAAGGAATTCCGGTGGAATACTTATCCGCGGGGGACTCCATTCCAGTGTCCCGCCGGACCCGATGAGCATTTCTGCTACCGGGACAGTGCGGTTCCCGCTAAAAAAATGACCAATTATGCATGGAATCAATTCCTTGGACAGCGTGACTATGATCCCGGTCTGAACGGCGCGCCCGGCAGGAAAATCACAAAATGCAGACAGCCCGGAACGGCTGTATTATGCCTGGACAGCAACCGAATGAGTAATACTGGAGGGCATTTCTCAAATTTTGGTTATGCATGGCGCAGCAATGCGGTCAAGCAGTCGCCGCTGAGACATCAGATGAATGACAATCAGCTTGCCGCGGACGGGCATGTTTTTACCGGAAATCCGACAAAGCAGACGGACCGCAATCTGACGATGCTTTACGGATTCGGATATGGCCCGTATAATAACTACAGCACAACGAAAGAGCATATCTGGCCTCTGTAAGCCGGAAAGGATTGGGAGAAAATGAGAAAATTGTGGATCTGTGCGGGTATTCTGCTTTCGTTGATTTCCCTGACGGCTTCTCCCGTTCTGGAATTCCCGTTCCGTGAAAGCGGGGAGCTGAAAGAATGGAGCCGGAACCGGAATGCCTCCGTTACGGAAGGGAGCCTCCGGTTTGAACAGAAAGAAAAAGTACCGTCCATGTTGGGAATATGGAAGACGCTTCCTCTCGAACTGTTGCGGGGGAGGCTGGTCCGGCTGACGGGGGAACGTCGCGGACAGGACATTCAAGTTCCGGACCGGGGGTATCTGGGGCCGAAGATCATGTTTGTCGTGCGGTGCGGAAAACGGACGCTCTATCCCGGTGTGGCGGGAAAGTTCGGAACCTATGACTGGGAGCCGTTCGATACCGTGTTCGAAATTCCGGAAAGTGCGGAAAAAGTTCAGCTCTTTCTTGGATTTCAGAACGGAACGGGCGTGCTTGAACTCCGCAATCTGAAACTTTCGGTCGCGGGTGTTCCGCTGAATTTATCCCATGCCGCCAATATGGAATATACGGACTCGGTGGAGAGGGATGGAAAAGGCGGCTGGTCCGATCAGGGACCCGGAGCGGATGGACGCTGCTTCCGTCCCGGTTTGCAGAAACGGTTGTTCGCCGGGGTTCCGTTCGCTCCCGGAACAAAAGGGAAAAGTATTCTGACCATGTATTCCGGGTATTTCCGCAACGGTCCGAAATCGGTGACGATTCCGCTTGGAAAGCCGGAAAAAGCACGGAATCTGTATCTGCTTCATACGCTTTGCTACGGGCCGAAGCGGCAGGACGCGGTCGGTGGCGTGGAGGTGGAGTATGCGGACGGGAAACGGGAACGCTTTCCCATCCGTTCGGCGGTGGAGGTCGGTGACTGGTGGAACGGCAACCGGTTTTCCAACGGTGCGATCGGGCTTCAGGCGCGCAGCGGCGACGGGGAAAAACGCACACTTTACGTTTCCCGGCTGAAACTGAATTCCACAGCGCCTGTGAAAGCGGTCCGGTTCGCGGCGGAAAATCCGGCGACGTTGTGGATCGTCTGTGCGGCGACGTTGTCGGAACGGGATTATGAGCTGCCGCGCATCAAACGGAAAGTCCGCACCACGATTGCCGCGAATAAAGACTGGCTGCCCGTCGCCCGTGAGGATTACAACCGAAGGACCAAGGGGTCCGCGCTTGATGTTTCCGCGTTTACGGACCGGAGACCGGCGGGAAGCTCCGGGCGCGTCATTATCCGGGACGACGGGCATTTCGCGTTTGAAAAAACTCCGGAACGGATTCAGCGTTTTTTCTCCGCAGGTGTTTCCCTGCGGGATCTGTCAAGCCGTTGGAAAATCGACTGGCTGGCGGATGAACTGGTCAAAAACGGTTACAATATGGTGCGCATTCATATCCCGGAGCATTTTCTGATGGCGGGGTCCGGCGAAAAACTGCGGCTGAACACTCATCATCTGGATCTGTTTGACTATCTGGCGTTTGCGCTGAAGAAGCGCGGGATTTATCTGATGTGCGATATGATGGGGGCACAGCAGCACGGATGGACGCCGTTCAAGTCGAAGTACTGGGGTTCCCCTCTGCCGGATCCTTCGAAACGGCGGGCGCGGCTTGCGATTCATTTCGATCCGGAGGTCCGTGCGGACTGGCGGAACGGTGTGGAACAGATGATCTGCCGGGTGAATTCGTATACGAAGACCCGTCTGATCGACGATCCCGTCCTGGTGATGGTCCTGGGGTTCAACGAACAGGAATTCGAGTTCAGCCGTTCGTATTTCGACCGGGAATATGCTGCGCCGTTCTACCGTGCGTTCCTGAAACGGAAATACGGCACCATCGAAGCGTACAACCGCCGTTGGAAAACGGAATTCGCCTCTTTCGGGGAGATCCCCTGTTTCAAGCTCCGTGAGACCGGAAATGCGGATGTTCACGAGTTCCTCTATGAGACGGAACGCAGTACGGCGCAGTGGTATCGGGATCAGATGCGCGAACTCGGTTATAAAGGACTGGTCGCTTCTTATAACGTGTTTAAGACTCACCACTTCAACCGTATCCGTTCCGGGGAGAACGACTATGTGGCGATGAACAGCTATCACGCCCACCCCTCCAACTGGATCGAGGGCGGATCCGTGGTTCCGCAGATCAGCGCGATTTCCAGAAGTGCCGGACTGTTCCGCGACATTCTTTCCGCGCGCCTGCACGGAAAGCCGCATGTGGTCACGGAATATCAGTGCGTATACTGGAACCGCTTCCGTTATGAACAGCCGTTTGTGTTCGGCGCTTATGCCGCGTTTCAGGGATTGGACGCGATTTCCATGCATTCGGATCCGGTTTCGCTTCAGCCGATGGTGTTCCGGAATTCCCGTATCGTTCCGTTTCTCGGATATACCGATCCGATTGCCGTCGCATCGGAATTCCTGACCTTTTTCCTGTATATGCGCGGGGACGTGAAGTCGGTTCCCGACAGAGTCCGTGTGCTGGTTACGGAGCGGGAACAGCGGACGAAGAATCCGAATGCCGTCATCTCCAAAACGCAGAGTTCGCTCGCCCTGATCAACGGCTTTTCGCTGGTCTATGACGGAAAGAACGATCCGTCCGCCCTGTTTTTCGCTCCGAAAGGCGAAGCGAAGACCGAAGGAACGGAAGCGTTTTCCCAGACCGTTGACGAAGCCGCGAATCTTGTTCCCTATCTGAAGATCATGAAAGAAAAAGGTTTCCTGCCGGAGAAAAACCGCAGCAACGGACTGAATCTGTTCGAAAGTTCCACCGGAGAGCTGCTGATGGATACCGACAGGAATTTTATGGCGGTCAATACGCCGCGTCTGCAGGGAATTTGCGCCGGGGCCGGGACGACATACCGGCTTGAGGATTTCGAGATCCGCGGGATGAGCGTTCCGGGGAATCTCTCGCTGGTTTCCGTGGACGGCATGAAGCCGGTCCGCGACGCGAAACGTCTTGTTCTGGTGTTCGCCACCAATGCGTTGAGCAGCGGGATGGTGTTTGCGGAGGAGGAAATGCGGACCCTGGTCCGCGGAGGAGGCGGTCCCGCGCTGCTGCGGGCGGGAGAGTTTCAAGTGCGGATCCGCAACCGGAATGCCGCATCTTTGAAGCTGTATCCGCTTGATCTTGCGGGGAACCGTCTGAACGAGATCCGCCCGTCTGCGGTGAACGGCGAATTCGCGGATTTCCGGGTCGACACGGCGCGGGACGGTGCGGCTGTGTTCTTTGAATTGTCGTCCCGCTGATCTTTCCGGGAAAATCGTCCGGAGGAACGTTGCTTTTGCGGAATGCGGTTCTATATTAATGTTCAGAATCAGCTGAAAACAACGGAAAAGGGAGCTGTTTATGAAAATATCGAATCGCATTCCCGGCGGAAATATCCGGGTCATCTCCATTGAGGGAAAGCGGGCTCTGCTGGATGTGGAGCTGAGGGATACAAAAGGCGACTGGTTTTACTGGTCGTTTCAGGCTGTGTTTCCGGAGCCGGGAATATACGAGTTCCGGTTTGAGTGTCCGAATCGGATTTGTACGCGCGGACCGGCGTTCAGTCTGGACGGCGGGGTGAACTGGCAGTGGCTTGCTCCGGAGGGGTATCCCGGGACGCAGTCGTTTTCCTATGAACATAAAGGAGGAAACGACACGGTGCTTTTCTGCATGGGGATTTCTTACCTCTAGCGCGATTTCGACCGCTTCCGCAAAGAACTGTCGTCGCCGTATTTGAGTTGTACGGAGCTCTGCAGATCCCGCAGAGGACGGAGTGTGGAACTGGTCACGGTCCGGGAGGGGGAGCCGAAGCGGAAAATTCTGCTGACTTCCCGTCATCATGCGGGAGAGATGATGGCGACCCATGCTCTGGAAGGCATTCTGCGCGCGGTCTGTGCCGATACGGAATTCGGGCGCGAGTTCCGGCGTACCGCGATGATTTATGCGGTTCCGTTCGTGGATAAGGACGGCGTGGAGGATGGGGATCAGGGCAAGAACCGGATGCCGCACGACCACGCGCGGGATTACGGACCGGCGCCGATTTATCCGGAAACCGGCGCGATTATGAAACTGCTTGACGCGGAAAAGCCGGAATTCGTCCTTGACATGCACTGTCCATGGCTTCGCGGCGGCGAGACGAATGAATTCGCCTATATGGTCGGCTGCGCTTCGGAAAGAATGAATCCGGAAATGGACCGGTTCGGCGGGCTTCTGGAAGAGGAGTCGCGTCCGGAGGCTCCGTTCCGGAAAGCGGACAATCTTCCGTATGGAGTGTCATGGAACACCGGAGCGAATTATACGCAGGGAATGACGCTCAAGCAATACTGCAGTGCGGCTTTGCCGTATGTCGTTTGTGCCCAGGTGCTTGAGATTCCGTTCGCGAACTTCCGGGATGTAACGGTGGACCGCCGTTCCATGCTGATCTTCGGCGAATCCATCGCCCGCGCGATTCTGAGATATTTGAAAGGCTGAAAAGCGGCATGGAATGCACATCCGGCATGTGCATTCCATGCTTTGCCGTTAAAGACTGGCGAGCAGTCCCGCTGATTCCATGACGGGATCCGCTGTTTTGATGTTCAGATTCGCCATTTTCATGGTCATATTGCCGGCGGCGTCCCAGACGTTCAGCCTGACGGCATGCATGCCGAGTTCCTGACCGGACAGATTCCAGGAGGAGAGTCCCGTCGTGTCAAACCGCCGGTCGTCGACCCACAGTTCGCTGCGGGCAATGCCGACTTCGTCGGTCGCGTTCCAGCTGACAAACGCCGTCTGACCGTTCACTTTGCAGGAGAGTTTCCTGATCTTCGGATTGATGACATCCGCGACCGTGAATTCCCCTTCCTGACTGACGATGCTCCGATTTTTCGCCTTGTCGAGCGCGACGACCGTATAGCGGTACGTTCCCGCCGCCATTTTTTTGATTTTGACGGAATTCGTCTTCGACTTGAACGTCTTTCCGCCGTCGATTGCGATTTCGTACCGCGTCACGCCGACGTTGTCGCTTGCGGCGTTCCACGCGAGAATGCCGCCGGACTTGTTGTCGACTCCCTCCGAACGCAGTCCGGTCACTTGATCCGGAGCGGTCATATCGTTCATTTTCAGATTTTTCCGGACCGTTTTCCCGGCGTTTCCGGCGGCGTCGTAAGCGGTGATTTCCGCCGTGACTTTTCCCGCAAGACCGGAGAATCCGGCGGAAAGAACGGAGCCGTCGAATTCGCGCGTCACGCCGCCGCAGGTGACGACATAACGGGCGATGCCGACATTGTCGTTCGCGGCGCTCCACTCCGCACGGAGGGAGTCCTCACCGGTCTGCGCAAGCGCGAGTTTCCCCGTCTTCGGCGCGGTGACGTCCGCGACGTACTGCACGACGTTTCCGCTCCACGCCGTATAGACATCCTCCCTGCCTTTTTCCGAAAGCACCGCCCGGACCGCGAACGCGTGATTGCCGACCCCGGCATTCTTGAGCGTATAGCTGTTCCCCGAGGAGAGTTTTCCCTGTACGGTTCCATCCACCATGATCTGATATTTGACTTTCACGCCTTTTGTCGCGGAATATTTGTTCCAGAAGAACTTTGCGTTATACTTTTTGACCGCGACCGCCGCGCCGTCCGGTGCCGCCGGAAGTCCCGGCTCCGGCGTGGGTGTCGGATCAGGATTCGGCGTTGGATCGGGATCAGGATTCGGCGTTGGATCGGGATCAGGATTCGGCGTTGGATCGGGATTTGGCGTTGGATCGGGATCAGGATTCGGCTCCGGTTCCGGCGTGGGATCGGGTGCGTCCGTACCGCCTGTTACCGTCAGGGTCAGGATGCCGTCTCCGGTCTTGCCGAGAGTATAGACATAGTCGTTTTCTCCGTGGATCACGCCGCTGCCGCCGACGAATGTGCCCAAATCGCCATTGTCGTTTCGTATGGAGATATTCTTGTTGAAGTTTTCCGCTCCGCCCGCCAGCTGATAGACTCCATTCCACTGGTCCTGAGCGACCGTAATGGTATAGCTCGCTCCGTTGTCGGTGATCAGGCTCCAGTCGTTGACCAGAATGCTGTGAGCCGGATGCCGGTCGGAAATACGGAAATCAAGAGTGGAATACTTTTCAAAGACAACCGTTGCTCCCCTTTCAATTTGCAGTTTCGTTGCGCTTCCACAGGAGGAGACGAGCATGCATCCACCGGCTTGGACGGTGGTGCTGGTGGCGTTGCCCCCGTAGATGTCCATGTATCCGCCGGCTTGGACGGTAGTGTTTGTAGCGGAGCCCCAGCCGACGTACATGCA
>ERZ827150.700-NODE-700-length-47456-cov-14.697517_pt1 | contig 47456 bp, 42 predicted proteins | sample MGYA00519779_ERZ827150 | MGnify/ENA primary metagenome ERZ827150 (study PRJEB31778, sample SAMEA3449267) | human gut metagenome | biome: human gut; feature: human-associated habitat; material: faeces | place: United Kingdom | collected 2010/2012 ...
GGTATCTACCTGCGGCGCAACTGGGGCGGAGAGTACGAAAATGTTGCGATTTTAGTGGCAATTGCGGTGAATGAGGACGGATACCGTGAGGTTCTGGGCGCTGCCGAGGGGATGAAAGAGGACAAAGCCAGTTGGGTGAGTTTCTTCCAGTGGCTCAAAAGCCGTGGGCTGGATGGCGTAAAACTCATTGTTGGCGACAAGTGCCTGGGAATGCTGGAAGCCGTGGGAGAAGTGTTCCCTGACGCCAAATACCAGCGGTGTACAGTCCATTTTTACCGGAATGTGTTTTCCGTTGTTCCTCGCTCCAAAGTAAAATTGGTGGCTAAGATGCTCAAAGCGATCCACGCCTAGGAAAGCAAGAAGGCTGCCCGTGAAAAGGCCAAAGCTGTGGTGGCCCAGCTGAGGGAAATGAAGCTGAAGAAGGCTGCCAAAAAGGTGGAGGACAGTTTTGAGGAAACTCTGACTTACTGTGATTTTCCCTATGAGCACTGGACCAGGATCCGTACCAACAATGTGATTGAAAGGCTGAACCGGGAGATCCGCCGCCATACCCGCGTGGTGGGGACCTTTCCGGACGGCAACTCTGCCCTCATGCTGGTCTGTGCCAGACTGCGCCATGTGGTCGGCACCCAGTGGAGCAACAAGAAATACATGAATATGAAGCACTTAGAGACGTCTCTGGAAGACTTCTCTATTGCCGGCTCACCTCATTCAGCCAGAGCCTGCAAACCAATTTGCGCATAAATGTTGACAGTACCCTCGAAATCGCATTAAGAACACCTTTTGCCGCTCAAGTTGGTCTATTATAGCCTTCCGGAGCGGCTTTTTGCATTTTTTTCCCTGATAATCTCGCCGTTTTCACTTCGTTTTCAATTGAATAGGAAGCTGGGATAGAGACATTTTTTCAGAAAAAAAGGGGCGGCGCACCGCCGCCCACTGTTTTAATGCAGCTTACTTTATCTCCAGCCTGCCAGAGACTATTCGTCTGCCGGACTTGCGGTCGAAGAGCATTATATCGCTGCCGGTAAAGCTGAGCTTGCCCTTTGTACCTATGGCAAAAAGCGAGCTGCCGAAGGCTACGCTGGTAAGCAGGAACTCGCCTACCCTGATCTTCAGGGTGCACTCCATGCCGGTGGGCATTACTCCGTATATCTCGCCGTCTATGCCGTTTTCGCCGGACATGGCGATGAACTCGGGCCTTACACCCAGCACGAAATCGCCATCCGCTATCTCGGGCTCCTCCGTAAGGGCGTCGTCATTCTCCTCTACCTTTGCAATATGGGGACGGAACGTCTCGTCCTTATTGCTCTTTTCCACGTAGCCCTTGGCCTTTGCCCGCTCGGCATTGGCGGCGGCTGCCACCTCCGCATCGGCGTCCCGCTTGACATACCAGGCTGCAAGGTCCAGCTTTTCGTTGGGGATGAACCTGGCTTCCGCCCCGCCCAGCATTGTAAGCCGTATATTTTCGCCCTCCTGATCGCCGTGGGCGTTTATAAAGTTTATGGAGGGATTGCCGACGAAGTCGGCCACAAAGAGATTGTCCGGGCTGTTGTATACCTTGAGCGGCGGATCGTACTGCTGCAATACTCCGTTGTTTATGAGGCATATCCTGGTGGCGAGGGTCATTGCCTCCATCTGGTCATGGGTGACGTATACGAAGGTACTGCCCGTCTCAAGGTGCAGGCGCTGCAATTCATAGCGCATCTCCAAACGCAGCTTTGCATCCAGGTTGGAAAGGGGTTCGTCCATAAACAGCACGGAGGGCTCGGGCGCAAGGGTTCTTGCTATTGCCACGCGCTGCTGCTGCCCCCCGGAAAGCTCCGCCGGGTATCTGTCCATAAACATGCTTATCTTGACTATTCTGGATACCCTGCGCACGGACAGGTCTATCTCTTCCCTGGTGAGCTTGCGCTCCTCCATGACGGTCTTGCCGTCCCTGGTGAACTCGCAGGCGGCATTGAGCTCCATGCCCTTGGCCTTTGCAGCGGCCTTCCTGCCATCTACAACGGCAGCCAGCTTGGCCGTTATATCGGCAGCGAGCTTCGCAGGATCCTTTGACGACTGAAGGTCATACTTATACAGCTCCTTGGCGGTAAACATGGAGATGGTGTACGCATCTATGAGCTTTATGTAGGCCTTTTTTTGGTCGAGGGAGCCCTTCTTGTTGCGGCAGTCCTCTATCTGCCTTACTACATCGGCAGGGTTACTGAGTATATCGATGAGCTTTGCTGCGTTGCGGGCCTCAAAGTCCACCTTTGCCATCTCGCCCTTTATGTTGCTCAGGCCGAAGGCTATGTTGTCGTATACAGTCATATTGGGCCAGAGGGCATAGTTCTGGAACAGGAAGCCCACCTTGCGCTTGTTTGGCGGTATGTTTATGCCGAGATCGCTGTCGAACACCACCGTGTCGCCTATCTCTATGCGGCCGCTGGTGGGAGTTTCCAAGCCGGCTATCATACGCAATGTAGTGGTCTTGCCGCAGCCGGAAGGGCCGAGCAGCGTGACGAAGGAGGCATCGTCAATGGAAAGGTTCAGGTTTTCCACTGCGTAAAAGCCGCCCCATCTCTTTGTAACGTTTTTCAGTTCAATTTTAGGCATTGCCTTAACCTCCTATACCTTTATCAAGGCTTGCACCGGTTGCTTTGTTTACCAGCGCATTGCAGATGAGTATGGTCACTATAAGTATGAGATTTATGCCGCTTGAGAAGGCGTAAAGACCCATCTCGTCAAAGTAGTCCAGCGTGGTGGAAAGTATGAAGCCCTGCACGCAAAGAAGTATGAACAGCGACAGCTCGCGGAGGCAGGTCATAAAGGGCAGTAAATAGCCGCTTATGATGGACGTCTTCTGAATGGGTATGATTATACGGGTCATTCGCTTTGTCCAGGGTATATCCTGAATTATTGCGGCCTCCTCTATCTCGCCGCTCAGTTGAAGCATGGAGTTAAGGCTGCTCCTGCTGGCAAAAGGTATGTACTTTACCGTACCCACTATGATGAGCAGGGCGTAGGTGTTGAACAGGTTCACATACTTATTTGAGAACAGTATGAAGAAGGCCACGCCAACCGCTATGGAAGGCATAAGGTATGGCAGAAACGCCATGCTGTTCACGTAGTTCGCCCACCTGCTGCGGCGGTTCTTGGATACCGCATAGCCTATCAGCGTGCCTATTGTGCCGGCAGTCAGCGCGCAGCATACGGATACCATTATGGTTCCCTTGTAGGCATGCCATATCATGTCGTTGTAAAGTATGCCCTGTTGGCCGTACATGCCGTTCTCAGTTATGTTCTCGTTGGTGACCCACCACTTTGTGGTCAGGTTGTCCGGGTCGCCGGTGTACAGGAAGCTGTAGTCGCCGGGATTTGGCAGGAAGGTCTCAAAGGCGAAGGACACTATGGGGAATATGCTTGTAAAAAAGGTTATTATTATAAGTATTATAGCTATGATGTACTTGCCGGATCTGCCCAGGTTGAATTTGGATATCTGGCCTGACTTGCCGGTGACCGTGGTATAGCTCTTTCTGCTTTTTACGCTTATCTGGTTCAGAAGCAGTATCGCCACGCCGAATATCATCATCAGTATGGCTAAAATGCTGGCCTCGCCCGTGTATTTGGAGTTCAGCGACACGTACTTTGTGGAGAGCGTCGCAAGGCCAAGGTAATGCGGCACGGGATAGCTGCCCATTGCGCTGCCGAATACCAGAAGTATGGTGGAGAGTATTGCGGGCTTTATCATGGGAAGCGTCACACGGAACATGGTCTTCCAGCGGGGGGTGTCGAGTATGGTTGCCGCCTCTTCTAAGTTGGCGTCCATGTTGCGGAATATGCCGCCTATGAGTATGTATGCGAAGGGCGCGTAATGCAGGCCCAGCACCACGGCGCTGGGGAAAAGACCCTTGCACCACCATATTGGCATGGTGATATTGAATACAGAAGCAAGCAGGCCGTTTGATGTGCCCGTTATAAGGTTGCTGTTAAAGAGGTTCTGCCATACTACCGCCAGGGTCCACTGGGGCATTATGTATGGGAATATAAATATGGAACTCAGGTATTTTCTGAATTTCATGTTTGTCCTTGTGATAAGGAAAGCAAACACGCCGCCGAATAGTATTGATATAACGCAGGACATAACTGAAAGCAGCACCGTGTTCAGGAGCGGCGTCCAAAGGTTGGCCTTGGCCAGCCTGCTTGTGAACAGGTCTACATAGTTAATGGCGGAATAACCGGAGGACATTCCGGTAAGATGCTCGTCTATGGTTCCGGGGTGGATAACGAAGGTATCCCTTACTATTGCCACTATGGGCGCCACCGTGGTTATGGTGAGCACTATGCCCATTAGCAGCAGCACGACATTCTGCGGCTTGGAAAAATAGGTCTTGAGCTTATTGAGGCGTATCTGCCACGCTCCGGCCTTCTGTTGCGGGTTTTGCTGCATATAGTTACCTCCGATGGCGATAAGGGCGTCTTAGATAAGTAAGACGCCCTTGCCGTTTACTCAGTTTACAGTACTAACCTTCGGTGTATTTGGTCAGCATCTCAATCCAGCTGCCTACGGTGAAGGCGACGGAAGCGCAGTACTCGGGGTCTTCAATGACAAGCTCGCCGTTGTTCTTCCACCAGTCGAAACCGCGGTCGTTCTTGCAGTCGAATACGTTTACGCCGTCCTCATAGCCGCCCTGGCTGTGATGATAGGTGGCCTCGACCTCCTCTGCGACCTTGGGGTTGGAGGAGTAACCGCCCATGTCCTTGCCCCAGGCACTGAAGCCATCGGCGGTGCAGGTCATGTAAGCGATAAAGGCGCAGGCGGTCCAGGGCAGGGGACTGTTCTCGGTTACAAACAGATAATGGCAGTAGCCGTAGCCGCCGATGCCGGTGTAGTCGTCCTGATAAGCGGCGACGGTGATGTTGTTCTTGGATACGCCGGCGGATTCCTCAACGGAACGGAGCTTGGAGTATACCAGAAGGCCGAACTGATCGGTTGCGGACTTGGACACCAGGGTGTTGCAGATAGGTCCGTCATCGGTCTGAGCATTGTAGCTCTCTACCCACAGTTTGATCCAAGCAAGGGCGTATGCGCCGTCAGCGCCGAGGCCCAAGTCGGCCGCATCGGCAGCCATCTCGTCGATAACGGGCTTGAAGTAAGCCTGCTTTTCGGCGTCGAGGGCGTCAAAGGCAGCCTTCAGATACGCGGCATAGGTATCCTCGGTGAGCATATAGAGGAAGTTCTTGCCCACGATTTCGGAATCGATATCCATATAGAGGCCATGCTCGCCTTCGGCTACAAAGTCCCAGCAGTTCTTGTAGGTCTTGCTGCCGGTGTTGTTGAACATGAATACCTTGTTCAGGGTCTGGAGGGGCAGATAGCCCTCGTACTCTTCGGCGGTCGTGCCGTTGGCGGCAGCCCAGTCAAGGGGTATGAAGGTATCCAGGATGCCGGTGCGTACCATCTTGCTCTCGATCTGGTTGCCGTCCTGAATGAGGGTCATGGCATAGGTGCCTACGTCCTTGAGGGAGTCGGCGGTGAGCTGATCGAAGATCTTGTTGTTCTTGGGCTGCTGCCAGTCGAACTCCATGGTGTAATTGGGGTCGATGGTCTGCAAGTACTCAATGAACAGAGGCAGTGCAGACTTGCCGCGGCTGGAGTTGCCAACGCCGTAGAAGGTAGCGCCGTTGGATTCTTCTATTGCCTTCTTGGCCAGTTCTTCCAGGGTCATGCCTTCGGCTTCCTTGATGATCTTCTGGGTATCGGTAAGTTCAGCCTCAGGCTCGGCGGGAGCCGCCGCTTCTTCGGTGCCTTCGGCTTCGGGAGCTTCCTGGGTTGCAGGTGCCGCAGGGGCAGCGCAGGCAGCAAGGCTAAGCGCCATGCAGAGTACCAGCATGATAGCAATCAATTTTTTCACTGTTCTTTCCTCCTGTTGATTTTGATGTGTTATGAACCGAGCGGTTTCTTGATATGGCTTGTTGAATAAGATACCGCCTTATGTTTTTATTTTACAGGCATTTTATTCGTTTATTACAGGGGATAATCCTGTCATTATTTTCAAAATTCTGATATGTTTTGCTTTAATAGCTATTTTTTGATATACTTTATATTGGATAAGCATAATAACAAAAAATGTAAATTATCATTGATGGCAGGATATACATTATTATGAAATGCAGCGATGCAGCATTGTTTTCAGACCTCGACGGAACGCTTTTTAACTGCCGCGGCGAAGTTTCTATCAATAACAGGAATGCGATAGAGGACTTTATAGCTCAGGGCGGCATGTTCGGCATTGCCACCGGCCGCGCCTCGCAAAACGCCTTGCAGCACCTCCCGGGCATAAGCATCAACGCACCATCTATAGTATTCAATGGGGCTGCGGTATACGACTATGTAAATAAGCGCTACATCTTGGCAAACTATCTCGACGCCGAATCTCTCCCCCTTATAAAGGAGCTTGCGGAGTGCGGTAAAAGGCTGGATATACAGCTGTACACCGAATACGGCATATTCTACGTAACGCCGGAGAAACGCTCATATAAGCCGTTCGTGGATATGCACCGCCCCTGCACCTTCTGTAAGGTTGATGACATAGCGGACAGGCCATGGCTCAAGACGCTTTTTCTGGGTGCGGAGGAGGATCTCGACTATGCCAGGGAGCTCATAGCAAAACGCGGCCTCGAGGATAAATTCGACATAGTGCCCGGAACAACCGACATACTGCCGGACGCCAAATACATAGAGCTTTTGCCCCACGGCACAAACAAGGGCAGCGGAGTGGAAGCCCTGCGCACACTTTCCTCCCTTTCCGGGCGCAGTATAATATGCGTGGGGGACTATTGGAACGACCTTGAGATGCTGCAAAGGGCGGACGTGGCATGCGTCCCCCTGAACGGCGCGGAAGAAGTAAAGGCCTTGGCCCATTACATAACCCCGGACAATAATCACGACGCAATAGCCTATATAATAGAAAAAATCATACCCGGGCTGTAATCCTTTGCAAAGGAGGGTACCGCAATGAAGCGAAACACAAGGGTTGTATGGATCTTATGCGTGTGCCTTTGGGCGTTGTCCTTCTCAGGCTGCGCCCGGAACGGAAATGCCCTTGCACAGTACGCCCCCGATGAAGCTGACAGGCTTACCGTATATACCTCCCACAAGCAGGAGGTATATGAGCCCATAATCACTGAATTCGAGAACCGCACCGGGATCTGGGTCACCGTTGAGACGGGCGGCACCAACGAGCTTCTTGAGCGCATAGCGAGTGAAACCGGATCCCCCGTATGCGACATAATGTTCGGCGGCGGCGTAGACAGCCTGGAATCGTATAAGGGCTACTTCAGCCCGTATCAAAGCCCCGAAGAGGCGGGCATAGACCCGGCTTTTCTCTCTGAGGATCACATGTGGGCGCCCTTCTCAATCCTTCCCACAGTAATAATCTACAATCAAAAGCTGGTTCCCGCCCATACCGTCACAGGCTGGCGGGACCTCATAGACCCCCGCTGGAAGGGAAAGATAGCCTTTGCCGACCCCTCCGCCTCAGGCTCCAGCTATACCGCCCTCGCCACACTGTGCCAGATAATACCCAAGGATACCGAGTCGGTGCTGCGGCAGTTTGCAAAAAACCTGGGCGGCAGCCAGTTCGGCGGCTCCGGCGACGTGGTAAAGGCGGTTGCCGACGGCACCTGCTTTTTAGGAATCACCCTCGAAGAAACAGCCATGAAGCGCATAGCTGAAGGGTACGACATAAAGCTTCTGTACCCCGCCGAGGGCACCAGCGCCGTACCCGACGGCAGCGCCCTGATAAAAGGCGCGCCACACGAGGACAACGCCAAGCTGTTTCTCGACTTTGTGCTGAGCCGCGGCGCTCAGGAAAGGCTTGCCCAACAGTTTTACAGGCGGCCCGTGTGCAGCGACATACAGCGGCAGAAGGAGCTTTCTCCCCTTGAAGACATAGCCCTGATAGACTACAGCGTATCCTGGGCAAGCGAAAACCACGACCACATGCTGGAGCGCTGGTCCGCCCTGATGGAACAGGAGGCGGGCAGATGAAGCTTATATTTACCCGCGGAACATTCAGGGAAAAGCTGTTTTCTTCAATGCTTTTCACCACCCTCACCACGCTCATGCTGTGCAGCTCGCTGCTGCTCATAGTATTCAGCTCCCGCATGGAGGACAGCGCACGGCAGGAGGCGGATACGCTTATATCCGTAGTATCCTCTTCCATCAGCGACCTGCGGGATTCCACCGAAAAGATAGGCTCAAAGCTCAACCGCAATTCTCTCGTGATAAACGCCATGTCAGGCGGCGGGGCGTTCCCACAGCAGACATACTACGAGCTGTACAACGCCACAAGCGGTCTTCGGGACTATGTGCAATTTTACCTTTACGACACCAACGGCGCTTTGCAATACTCTACCTCCAGCGCAGGGCACTCACGCACCCTGCCTACAAACTGGGGCATACTCCTTGCGGCGGCAAGTCACCACGGGGAGCTTGTGTTCCGGGGGGCAGACGCATTCAGCTACCCAGACCGGGATGCGGTGCTGTACGCCGCCCGGAGCATCGTGAACAACTCGGGCGATGCGGTTGGCTACTTCGTTGCGAACCTTTCCGAAGACAATCTGCAGGAGCTTTTGGAGGGCAAGTTCGGCAGCCGCAACACCCTCTACATTACCGACGCCTTCATGCGCACCATATACTGCTCCCGTCCGGCGGAAACTGATTCCCCCGTGCCCGCGCTGCGTTCCGCAATGCTCAGCAACACCCCCGTATCCTCCGACGAGTACAACTACTACATGCGCCACGAGCCCACAAGCGGCCTGTATATAATACTTCGCCAGCCAAAGGCATTCACCCGGGACACAACGAGACTTCTGAGGACAGTGGCCTCATTTCTCGTCCTCGGCAGCATAGCCCTCTGCGTGTTCGTCTCCTTCAACCTGAGCAGACAGCTTTCAGACCCCATAGGCAAGATAACCTCCGCCATGGCGGAGGTGGAAAAGGGCAGCCTGGATACCCGCGTAAACCTTCACCGCAGCGACGAATTGGGGCAGCTCGCGGACAACTTCGACAACATGGTAGAGCGCCTCAAAACCTACATGGATAAACTCATACAGGGTCAGCGGGACCTGGATGAGGCTCAGATACGCATGATGCAGGCACAGCTGAACCCTCACTTCCTCTGTAACACGCTGGACACGATGAAGTGGATAGGCAAGATGAACGGTGTGCCCGAAATATCCAACATATCCATGGATCTTGCGGACATACTGCGGGCCTGCATATCTACAGATGAATTCGTTCTACTTGGGGACGAGTTGGAGCTTCTGAACCGCTACATACGCATACAACGCATACGCTTCCCCGGACGCTTTACCTATGCCGCAAGGGGCCACGAGAAATACATTGACTGTATAGTCCCAAAGCTCATACTCCAGCCCCTTGTGGAAAACGCCATACTTCACGGCCTTGCCGACCGGGACAACGGCAGCATAGTCCTCTCCGTATCGGAGCAGCCCGGCAGCCTGCTCAGGATAGCCGTATCCGACGACGGCAGCGGCATACCAGACGAGGTGATACGGCGCTTTGCACAGGATGGCCCTGCCCGCGAGGGGCGGCTTGGCCTGTACAACGTAAACCTTATACTCAAGAAATACTACGGGACCGATTTCGGGCTTCACCTCAGGAATAATCCGGAGGGCGGCGCTACAGTCTACGCGCTGCTGCCCATCACAAGGAGGGAAACAGATGCTTAAAGTTCTCGTTGTGGAAGATGAGCCATATGTGCGCCGGGGCATTGTGCTGTCGGTAGACTGGACGGCGCTGGACTGCTTCGTGGTAGGCGAGGCGGCCAACGGCGAGGAGGGCTACGACGCGGCGCTGAAATTCCAGCCCAACATCATCATAACCGACATACGCATGCCTAAGATGGACGGCATCGAGATGCTCAAGCGGCTTAGGGAGGCCGGCTGTAAGTCCGAGGTGATAATACTAACTGCCTACAGCGACTTTGAGTACGCCCAAAACGCGCTGCATTACGGCGCGGCGGACTACCTTCTCAAGCCCTTCCACGATGGCGAACTGGAGCAGGTGATAGTCTCCATACATTCCCGCCTCATGGCCCGGCAGGGCAACGCCGCGGAATCTCTACCCGCCCTTCAGCTCAAGAAAGGCGACAAGAGCAAGTACGTAATGGAGTCCCTCGCCTACATTGCGGGTCACTACAACGACCCGGACATAGGCGTTGGCTCCATAGCCGCAAACGCAGGCATAAGCGAGGGCTACCTTTGCCATATATTCAAAAAAGAGACAAACTACACCCTGATGGAGTATCTATCCCAGTACCGCATGCACGTAGCCATGCAGCTCCTCCGGGACTGCCGGGTAAAAATATACGAGGTGGCCGAACAGGTAGGGTACAGGGATATCGCCTATTTCTCCAGCATGTTCCGCAAGATAGTCGGCGTCACTCCCTCAGAGTATCAGGACAGGTGCAAATAATCCGGCGCAAGATAAGCTTTAACATGAGCATGGCATATATCCAATATAATTGGAGGATCCAGAGTCTCTTCGTTATCGTCAGAATGTTCCGTGTGCGCTTCGCCATACAGCCGGCTTTCTTTCGGAGAAAGCCGGCTGTATGTCCTGTTATATCTGAGGTTAAATAGCAATCGCTGCTTTTCTTTTACACAATGCCCGGATTATCTTTTACATACGCCATCGTTACTCCCATACCTTTCCTCCAGAACGGCTACGCCCTGGGAGAGTATCTCACGGGTGAGGCTGACGGCCTGCTGCTCGTCCTTGGCCTTTATGGCGGCAAGCAGCCTGCGGTGCAGGCGAGCAGATTCCTGCACGTCCCCCGCCTTAACGCTGTAATGCTGTTTTATGAGCGCCCGTATCACCGGCTCAAACGCGCGGAAAAACATGCTGTATATGCCGTTGCCCGAGGCCTGGGTCAGCCGGTAATGGAACTGGTACACCTGCTCCTCCGGGTCGCCGCCCTGCTCAAGTGCGTCAATGCAACCCTCCATCTCGGCATACGTGCTGTCGTATATATTATCGCAGGCAAGCCTTGCGCATTCCATCTCCACCAGCCGGCGGAAGTCCATCATATCAGAAAATATGGAATGATCCAGCTCTATATCGCTGAGCGGATACGTGCAGCAGGGGTGTATCCAGCCGAATTTCTTGTCCGCCTCCCTGCGCCCGTCCGCCTCGTCGGGGATAAACACCTCGCCTGAAACAAGCCTGGAATGGCACCAGCCGCACTGACCGCTGCGGCAGCGGGAGGAAGTCTTTATGCCCGCCTGCTCCATGGCTGAGAGCAGCGTCTGGTTTGCCCGGCAGCTTTTCAAAGTGGGTTACGCATTCCTCCGCTATTCTGTCCTTTAGCTTGAAGTACTCCTCTTCGGTTACGTTTGCGAATGCGTCCTCCGTGTAGAATTTTGCGAACTGCACCATACAGGTGCCCTCCGGCGTGCAGTCTGGTATTGCCTCGTTGATTATGGTCACGCAGTAATCCTTGTGCACCTCTATGGTCGCCGCGCTTTCGTACTGCGAAAGGGTATCGCCGATAGAGCGGACGAATGTATCGTATGCCTTGAAGCCAAGCTGCTCATAGGGTATATCCAATCCCAAATATACTGTAAAGGCGCTCTGTGCCAGCTTTCTCGCGTTCATCAGCTTGCGCTCACGCTCCGGCACCTCGCTCTTGTCTATCATCCTGTCGAATACCACCGTGGGCATCAGGTTGGATATTACCCGCTCGCAGGGTATATACGTGCCGTCCGCCAGCTCTACGCCGCGTACCGCGCCGTTTTTAACGTCTATCTTTGTTACCTCGGTGTTGTACCATATATCGCCGCCCATGTCCCTTATGGCCTTATCAAATGCCAGCGATATTTCATGGCTGCGGAAGCGTGCCATCCAGGGCTTCTGTGTAAGATATGTATATGTCATGAAGGTACCATCAGTTGACAAGGACACACAAGCCCTAAAGGCTTGTTTTGGGACGCTCCTGCGTTCTCGTCGCTTGTATTACATCCAGTAGTACTGCGCTCCTCGGCCTTGGATCGCCCTCAAAACAAGCTCTTTGGGGTCTTTGAGTTTTAGAAGCCAAAGAGTATGGCAGAACAAGGAGGACGAGTGCAGAAATACTGGTTGTATTTCAAATGAGGACGACACAGTTATGCCGTGCTGTTTGGCTTCTAAAACCTTGTGTGTCCTTGTCAACTGATGGTATCTACATTGCTGAATTAACATTTATGTCTGCATCATATAGCATGGTTACAAAATCGGGATAATAGAAGCCCTTCTATTGCGCCAAAGGATTGACAATAGCTAAAAATTTTTGTAGAATTAATATCATTTGTTAGATTACATGCTTCAGCAATACCGGATTATATTCACATTTTTAAAGTATAAATATACTGCCAGTCAGGGCAAAGAATCAAACATACTGAAGGGGTCGGGCCGATGGAAGAAATCCTAAGAATGGAACATATTACCAAGCGCTTTGGAGATATGTACGCGAACCGGGACATCAGCTTTGATGTCCGCAAGGGCGAGGTGCATACTCTGCTGGGCGAGAACGGCGCCGGAAAGAGCACATTGATGAACGTGCTGTTCGGCCTTTACCAGCCTACGGAGGGAAGCATATACATACACGGCAAAAAGGTGCGTATAGATTCACCTGCACAGGCGGTAAAGCAGGGCATAGGCATGGTACATCAGCATTTTATGCTGGTGGAGGCCATGACGGTGCTGGAAAATATAATACTGGGCGACCGCAATACAAAGGGCATATTCATAGACAAGGACGCCCGCCGCAGGGAAATACAGAAGCTGGCGGATCAGTACGGCCTTGAGGTGGAGCTGGATAAGCCCATAACCGAGATAGCGGTAGGCGCTCAGCAAAGGGTAGAGATACTCAAGGCGCTGTACAGGGGCGCAGAGCTGCTGGTGCTGGACGAGCCCACGGCCGCGCTGACGGACATAGAGGTGGAAGGGCTGTTCAAGGTAATGAACAAGCTTACCGCCGAGGGAAAGAGCATAATATTCATAAGCCATAAGATGCGCGAGGTGCTGCATATATCCGACCGCGTAACCATACTCCGGGCGGGCAGGAGCATATGTACCATCAGCAGGGACGAGACTACCGGCGAGGAGCTTGCGAACCTTATGATAGGCAGGGAGCTTGCCCCCTCCCATTATGAAAAGATCGAGCAGCCGGGGGAACCGGTAATAGCGCTCAGAAACGTGGATTACTGCAAGGCTTCCAAGCATAACGGCCTCGACGGAGTCAGCCTCACCGTTGGAAGAGGCGAGATAGTGGGCATAGCGGGCGTGGACGGCAACGGTCAGAGCCAGCTTGCCCAAATAGTTACCGGCGTGCTTGTTCCTGAGGGCGGCGAGCTGGACCTTAAGAATAAAAAGATAGCCGTTTTCTCGCCGGAGGGCTTTATAGAGGAGAGGGTATCCCATATACCTGAGGACCGCAACAAGATGGGGCTCATAGGCAGTATGTCCATAAGCGACAATATAGTGCTCAAGTCCACCGAAAAGCCGGAGTTTTCAAAGAAAAAGGGCTTGCTTCTGAAAAAAAAGGCCATTAAGGGCTATGCCGAGGAGATGCGCGAAAAGTACGACATACGCTGCGTATCCGTGGAGCAGGAGGCAAGGAATCTTTCCGGCGGCAACCAGCAGAAGGTGATACTGGCCCGTGAGCTTGAGGGCAACCCGGACCTGCTGGTGGCGGTACATCCTACCCGCGGCCTTGACATAGGCGCTACCCGCTTCGTGCATGACAGCATGATAGCGGCACGGGACAGGGGCTGCGGCGTGCTGCTCATAAGCGCGGACTTTGACGAGATACTGGAGGTTTCGGACAGGATAGTGGTCATGTTCGAGGGGCAGGTAATGGGTGAATACCCGGGCAAGAACCCTCCCATACAGGAGATAAGCCTTGCCATGGCGGGCAAGTAAGGAGGACGGCATGAAAAACACCAAGATGATAAGCCTGCTGGTTCCCATAATATCCGTAATACTGGCCTTTCTCATAGGCTGCATAATAATGGCGGCGCTGAGCGCGAACCCTGCCGTGGCGCTGCAGGCTCTCTGGAAGGGCGCCTTCGGCAGCGTAAGGAACATAGGCACCACGCTCTCCCGCTCCACCCCGCTGATATTCACCGGCCTCTGCGCCTGCTTTGCCTATAAGTGCGGCGTGTTCAACCTGGGCGGCGAGGGCCAGTTTATAATGGGCTCCGTGGTGTGCACCGTGATAGCCACCCAATGCGGCTTTACCGGGCTGCCCGCCATAATAATATGCCTTATAGCCGGCGCCGTGGCAGGCGGCCTTTGGGCGATGATACCCGGTGTGCTGAAGGTGTACAGAGGGCAGAACGAGATGATAATCTCCATAATGATGAACTACATAGCCACGCTTTTCATGGGAGTACTGTTCACGAATTGGCTGAGGGACGGCTCTGTCCCGCAAACCATAGCGGTGCCTGACGGGACGCGGCTTACCAGGCTGTTCGGACTGCGCGCCACCTCTGCCTTCATCATAGCCATAGCCGTAGGCCTAATAGTTTACTATTTCCTGTTCAACACCTCAAAGGGCTTCCAGCTCAGAGCGGTGGGCTTCAACATGACCGCCGCCAAGTTCAACGGCTTCGCAGTGGAAAAGTACTTCCTCTTCAGCTTCCTCATATCCGGCATGATAGCGGGCCTGGGCGGCAGCGCGGAGATACTCGGCACCCAATTCTTCCTTATAAACGGCTACGCCGCAGGTTACGGCTTTGACGGCGTATCCATGGCACTGATAGGCCAGCTTCACCCCATAGCTACCATGCTTGTAGCGATATTCTTCGCTGCCCTCCGTGTAGGCTCAACCACTATGCAGGCGGCTACTGGCGTGCCTACCAGCGTATCCGATATAATACAGGCGCTGGTGATAGTGTTTACCGTGGCGGGCCTTGCCCTGGTAAAGCTGCCTGAGTTCAAGGCCTTTACCGACAGGGTATTCGCAAAGAAAAAGGAGGTGGCGTAGCATGAGCTGGGAATTCATATCAAATCTTCTCCTCGCGAGCGTAAGAATGGCTACGCCCCTCATATTCCTGGCGCTGGCCGAGCTGTATTCGCAGCGGGCGGGCCTCGTGCATATAGGCCTTGAGGGGCTTGCCTCCATAGGCTCGCTGGGGGGCTTCCTTGTGAGCCTTATAACCGGCAACCCCTTTCTGGGCGTTCTGGCGGGCGCCGCCGCAGGCATACTGGTGAACATGATATACGCCTACGCTACCATAACCCTCTGCGCAGAGCAGATAGTGTACGGCATGGCAATAAACATATTCGCCCCTGCGCTGGCCTCCTTTATATACCGGGTATACTTCGGCGCGGGCTCTGAGCTGGTGCAGGTAAGCCTTATGGAAACGCTTGCCTCCAGAATGGGCATCACAGCCAACGGCTTCATAGCAAAGCTGTTTCTGGATCAGACCCCCATGGTATACCTTGCGTACCTGCTGGTAGTATTCACGGTGATATACTTCAACAGGACAAAGTCCGGACTGAACTACAAGGCGGTGGGCGAATACCCCAAGGCCGCTGCGACGCTGGGCATCGACGTAATAGGCATAAAGTACACGGCGAGCGTTATCTGCGGCGCCCTCGCGGGCATCGGCGGCGCTTACCTAACCACCTGCTACACCACCACCTATGTTGACGGCAATATCGCGGGCCGTGGCTTCATAGCTCTGGCGGCGGTAATATTCGGCCGCTGGAACGCAGGCGGCGTGCTGATAGCCTGCCTCTTCTTCGGCTTCTGCGACGCATTGCAGATACGCCTTCAGGTGGGCAGCTACAACATACCCTATCAGTTCTTCCAGATGATACCCTATATCGCCACCGTAGTGGTGCTCGCGGCAATAGGCATGAAGAAGGCCGGACCCAAGAGCTGCGGCAAGCCTTACCGCAAGGAAGAACGCTAACTCTGACATAATAGCCGGTCATGCGGCTGTTATATAAACAAAAAATCGAAACGGAGGAATTACAAATGAAAAAGTTCTTAGCAATGCTGCTGGTCGCCGCTATGGTATTCTCAATGGCAGCCTGCGCCAAGGCGCCCGAGGCCGCCCAGCCCGCCGCAACGGAAGAGACCGCCGGCGAGACCGCGGAGACCGCCGAAGCCCCCAAGGACGGCAAGGTATACAAAGTAGCCATGATCTGCGACTCCAGCATTTCCGATGGCGGCTGGGGCATGTCCTGCTACAACGCCATGATGGACGCCGCAGAGAAGCACGGCTGGGAAACCGCCGTATCCGACAGCATTGAACAGTCCGCATACTTTGACACTATCGATTCCTACTGCACTCTGGGCTACGATATGATCTATGCTCCCGGCAATCAGTACACCGACGCCGTACTGCAGGCTGCCGCAGAGTATCCCGACATCGCTTTCGCCCTGCTCAACGGCGCTGCCGATACCCCCGCCAAGGCCGAGAACGGCAACGTATCCTCCCTGCTGCCCAACGCCACACAGATAGGCTGGATCGCCGGCGCTCTGGCAGGCCTTATGACCGAGACCGGCACCATCGCCTTTATCGGCGGCATGGAGCTGGACACCACCAAGGGCAAGTATGAGGGCTATAAGGAGGCCGCCGCCTACGTAGCAGAGAAGGCCGGCAAGACGGCAACTACTCTGGATATCGTATACTCCAACTCCTTCTCCGCCAGCGACAAGGGCATCGAGTTCGCCAAGGCCATGATTGACAAGGGAGCCGACGTATTCTTCGGCGACGCTTCCGCCGTTGACTCCGGCGCACGTCAGGCCATAGACGAGTACAACGCCGCACAGGGCAGCGTAAAGGTATTCGACATAGCGCAGCCTGCTGACCTGCTGGGCCAGAACGAATGCATCATAGGCTCCCAGGTGACGGACAACTCCGCCATGGTAGGCTCCTGCATGGAGGCTGTTGAGGCCGGCAAGCTGGGCGGCGACGTCATTTACGGCACCCTCGAGAACGGCGCTCTTTCCGCCGGCGCGGTCGCCGATATAGTGCCCGCCGAGGTAAAGGAGCAGTACAACGCCTACATCGAGGAGATGAAGGCCGGCACCTTTATGAAGTAATGCATTAGGGCAAAGCGAAGAATAAAGCAGGGCCCCCCGCCGCAGTGCATGAGCGGCTGGGGGCCCTGGCGCGTAAGGAACGCCGCTTTACGCGGGAGGCTTTCCCATGATAAAATTTAAATAAGATCTATAATTTGGTATAGGCCGGCAGATTTAACAAGGATTTTATTGGGAGGTGACTATACTGTAAGTTGAGAGAGATTTGCGGAAAGGAAATGACGGTTATGCGGCTTTTGATAATCGAAGATGAGCGGACGCTGTGCGACGCCGTATCCAAAAGTCTGGAAAAGGACGGCTTTGAGGTGGATGTGTGCTACACGGGAGCGGAAGCCTTGGAGAAAACAGGTACCGATAAATACGACCTTATAATACTTGACCTGAACCTGCCGCGCATGGACGGCATGGACATACTTAAAAAGCTGCGCCTTAACGACCAGGAGACCAAGGTGCTGATACTTTCGGCGCGGGGCAACGCCGCGGACAAGATAGCGGGGCTGGACGCCGGGGCCAACGATTATATGGCAAAGCCCTTCCATCTGGGCGAGCTGGGGGCGCGGGTGCGCAGCCTTACGAGGCGGCGGTTCATACAGCACGACGTATCCCTGACCTACGGCGAGCTGTCCTTCGATACGCGCAGCAGGAGGGCGGCGGCCAAGGGCGAGATCGTCATACTTACGAGGAAGGAAAACGGCATACTGGAATACCTGCTGCTCAATCAGGGCAGGCCGGTGAGCCAGGAGGAGCTCATAGAGCACGTATGGGACGGCAGCGTGGATGTTTTCAGCAACTCCATAAGGGTGCATATATCCTCGCTCAGGAAAAAGCTCCGCGCGGTGCTGGGCTATGATCCCATAATAAACCGCATAGGAGAGGGATATCATCTCGGAGGGTGCGACGAGAATTGAAGATAAGAAAGCTATCGCTTAAATGGCGGGTCACACTTATGACCATGGGCATGATCGCCATTAGCTGCATATTGATGAAAACGCTGCTTTGCAGCTACGGGCTGTCCATGATGGACGAGCTGGGGCAGTACGCCCTGGGCTTTTCCACGGAATGCGGGCAGGCCATGCACGATGGAGAGGCGGAGCGCTTCCGTGCGGAGTTTTCCGCCGAGCTTGCGGAGATAAAGACCTCCTTCTGCCACAATAGCTGGTACGTGGTGGGCATAGTGTCGGTGCTGTCCGGAATAATAGCTTATTTCGTGAGCTGGCGCTCGCTGTCCCCCCTTCGGGACTTTGCCGCGCAGATAGACGGTATACGCATGCATAGCATAGACAACGTTAGAATAGACGAGGACAGCATAACGGAGTTCCGCCAGCTAAGCCGCTCCTTCAACAAGATGCTGGTAAGGATATCCCGGGCCTATGACGCCCAGAGGCAGTTTACCGGCAACGCCGCCCACGAGCTTCGCACGCCGCTCGCCCTCATGCAGACGCAGCTTGATACCTATGCCGAGGGGGACAGCAGCGTCAGCGCGGAGGAGGCCATCGCCGTGCTGCGGGATCAGACCGAGCGGCTATCCAAGGTGGTAAGGACGCTGCTGGATATGAGCGAGCTGCAGTCCGTGCCGCGCACGGACAGGATAGATATAGGCCCTATGGTGGAGGAGGTGCTTACGGATCTGCTTCCGCTGGCGGAGAAGAAGAAAATAACGCTGGCGCAGGAGGGCGGAAACGTCCGCATGACGGGCAGCGACATACTCATATACCGTGTGCTTTACAACCTTGTGGAAAACGGAATAAAATACAATAAGCAGGGAGGCAGCGTGACCGTTTCATACCGCCAGGAGGAAAACATGGCGGTGATACACGTTACGGACACGGGGCAGGGGATACCCGAAAAATGCCAGAGCAATATATTCCAGCCCTTCTATCGCATAGATAAATCACGCAGCCGGGAGTACGGCGGCGTCGGCCTCGGCCTCTCCTTCGCGTGGGAGTCCGTGCGGCTGCACGGCGGCAGCATAAGCGTGCTGCAAAGCACGCCGGAGGGAAGCACCATAGAGGTTGAATTGCCGGTATAAAGCTGGTATAATTATTATAGAAAAATGAATATTATCGTGAAATGAGGTGAGAACATGGAACGCTTCAGGGACACACTTCAAAAGGGCGGCACGCCCGAACGCAAGGAAGAGATGTGCTTATTGATGACGGACGAGGTTCTGACCTATCGGGGCTGCCGGGGGAGCATACGCTACTCCGAGGCCGATGGCTGCTTTTACGGGCGGCTAAAGGGTACGGAGGATCACCTCGTCTACGAGGGAAAGACCATGCGGGAGCTTATGGAGAGCTTCATAGAGGTCGTGGACAGGCATATTTACGGCAGGAGCAATGGAGAGCGCCGCGGCGCGGGCGCGCGCAAGGAGGAATTTCACGATCCGCATGAGGCCGCAACGCCCATAGTATGTCCCGAGAGGGAATGGGACGCCATGGCGAGCGGAGAGATATGGTAGTGTTGGGTGGCTGAGGCCGCCCTTTTTATATAGGCAGCGAGGATAGCCAGCGCAGGGTATCCGATAGCGTATCTGACAGGTCACGCGGCGAATAGCCGAGCTCGTCAGATGCTTTTTTATGGGAAAAATTCCCGTTTGAGCCCAGGACGGATATGGAATAGGGGGTGAAGAAGGGCTTTTCGCCCCTTCGTATGCTGCGCCGCTCGAATATTGGCGCGGTTAGCCCCGCAAGCCGGCGCGGAAGGAACAGCCCAGGCGCCCTCCTGCCGGAGAGCCTTCCCGCCAAGGTCAAAAGCTCCTTTATGGAGGCATAACGCCCGGAGAGTATATAGCCCTCGCCGGGCCGCCCGCTGTCCGCGCAGGATACCGCGCCGGCGGCCGCGTTCCGCACATCGACGAAGTCGTACCCGCCGCAAACCCCGGCGGGCAGCCGCCCGCGGAGGAAGGAGCGCAGCATCACCGTCGTGCTTCCCATGCCCCTGTCGCCGGGGCCTATTATGCCGGAGGGGTATACTATGCCCGCGTCCAGCCCCTTTTCCGCCGCAAGCAGCACCTTTTTATTGGCGGCGGCCTTGCTCTTTGCGTAAGCGCCGTGGACAAGCTCCGGCGATACCCGACATTCCTCGGTGATTACCTCTCCCATTGGCCTTTCGGGTATGGCGTGGACGGAGCTTACGTATACCAGCCTTTTCGCGCCGTATTCAAGGCAAAGCCCCGCTATGTTCTCCGTGCCCTGCACGTTTATCCGGCCCAGCGCCTCGCCCTTCCCCGCCGCAACGGAGACCATTCCGGCGCAGTGTATCACACGGCAGCCCTCCGCCCCTTCAAAAACAGGTATCAGCGTGGCCCTGTCCGTAACGTCGCCGAAGCGCACAATGGCCCCCTCCGGCAGCAGCGGCAATAGAGGGTCCTCCGGAAGGGCCAGCGCCGTTACGCTGCGCCCGCGGGAAATAAGCTCCCTTACCACCGCGCCGCCCAGGAAGCCCGTTGCGCCCGTGACTATGTATTCCGTTTTGCAGCGCCCCGTCATATACGGCAAAGCGCGGCTATGGCGTGGCCCTCGGGAAGCTCCACGTCTGCGGGGAGCCCGTCAAGCTGCCACTGCACGCTTCCCACCCACTGGGCGGCCACCGCGCCGAAATGCAGCAGCGCTATGCCGAGGTTGAGCTGCCCGTCGTATTCGTCCGTGTGCTCGTCCGGCACAGAAACCAGCATTATCTCGTGCCCTCTTATAAGAAAGCCATATGGCTGGCGGTTCAGGTAGCTTGGGGACTGTGAGGCGGCATAGAAGGAATCCCACAGTATATCGCCGTAAAAGCCCATGTGCTCGTCAAGGCCCTCCCTGCTGCCCCAGCTTTCATAGTAAACCATATCCTGTATGCTCTTCTTCGGATCGTAATAATGACGCTTTACCGCAATATCCACGTTTGACATGCTTATGACGTTAAGCTGAAGCTCGCGGCGCACCTTTTTGCCGTAGCCGAAGGCGGCTATGGCGGCGACCTCCATAAAGGGCGATATGCCGAGGGCGGAGCTTACCGCAGCGCCGTCGGTAAAGGTCAGCCAGCAGCTATTTAGCCCCATATCCTCCAGCTTTAGTATCATATCCTCCATCATGTAGCCCGCGTTCAGCCCCATGTGGGGGCTCCTGTCGGAAAGCAGCAGGAGATAGTGGGGCGCGCCTATGAGAAATTGCTTATAGCCCGCCGTGCCCTCGAGGGCGGATTGCGAGCTTTTGTCCAAAATGAGCAGCGCCGTGTCTATATCGGGCGCGAGGCGCTTGCAGCTTTTATCGTGGTATTCCAGTATTTCGAGGATAAGCTCCTCGGGGACCGCCTTATCTAAAAAGGCCCTAACAGACCTGCGGCCTTCTATCAGCGCACTGTAATTCATGGGCTAAACTCCTTTGCATTTTTTTGAAAAGTAGATCTGTAAGCAACTGTCGTTCAACATCATAATAAAGCCGCGCCGATAAAATCCTCGTTAAGAGGGGAAAAACCGCAAAAAAGCCGGATTGTTTTCACCCGGAAGCCCAACTTAACATAGATTTTATATCCTGCCTGTATAATAGTAGTTGTATAGATGCAAAAGGCTTACGTATTATTTGCAGAAAGGACTTGACAGCACCATGACCGCCGCAACTACAATTTTGGCAGGCAGGCAGGCAGGCAGGCAGGCAGGAGACTAATCCCGCCTTTTTTGGGTGCTCAAAAATATATAGGGATACATTGAATACCGTTACGGCGCAGCGCGCCGGAACGGTATTTTTGTATATAAAAGTTTGAAAGGGGAAGAACCGATGAAAAAAACACTTGCACTGATCCTTACGTTCATAATGGTGCTTGCGCTTTTGCCGTCTGTGGCCTTTGCAGCCGGCGATGGTCGGGCAATACAGTCCAGCATTAAGCCCATCGAGGGAGGACAGAAAAGCAGCATCTGGTTCGGCAATTACGAGCAGAGCAGCGACGGGCCTGACGGCTTTAAAAAAGAACCCATAAAGTGGCGGGCACTTACAATATACAAGAATTATATCCAAGGCAGAGATGATGTGCTTCTTGTTTCCGACCAGAACCTTGACGTTCAGCCGTTTCATAAGGATGCCGCGAACCCCGTAACATGGAAGGACTCTGACCTTCGCAACTGGATGAATGGCGACTTTAAAAATGACGCCTTCTCCAGAGAGGAACAGAGCGCAATGGTGAACGTATCTAATGAGCCTAATGCAGCGAGGGATAAAATATTTGCACTGTCAAATAGCGATGTTATTAACGGCGGCTTTTTCCCCGACACTGACACCAAAAAAGCAACAAACACGGCATACGTTGCGGCAGGCGGCAGCATCAGCGCCAGCGGAATGCAAGCAGAAGGTGCAATAGATAGATGGTGGTTACGCGATAAGGGCAAATCCGGCGATGATTATGCTGTTTATGTTGATGTTCACGGCTCTTGGAATGTTAATGGCGAGAAGATAGATGTGAATATGCCCGTCCGTCCCGCATTAAGGATGGCTTCAACTATGGTTATCTTCTCCTCCGCCGCCATGGGCGGAAAGCCCGGTGGCGGCTTGAACGAAGTCCCCGAATACATGGGAAACGAATGGAAGCTGACGCTGAAGGACAACAACAGGGCGGGCTTTAGCGTTTTAAGCGCATACATGGTGGGCGATTCTCTTAAAATTTCATATAGCGGTGCAACGACAGGAGCAAACGAATACATTTCCGTCGTAGTCATGGATAATAACGGAAGCATCACCCACTATGGGCGCAGCGCGAGCATCCTTACGGACGAGAATGGCGTGGCAACCATTGAGGGTATGACAGCTATGCAGGAGGGCAGAACGCTGTATGCCTTCAACGAGCAGTATAACGGCTATAAAAAGACCGACTACGCAAGCGAGCTGAAGCAAGTGACCATAGGCGATGCGCCGACCGTCACCGAATTTACAAAGGCGCGCCTTACAGCAACGCCGACGCAGGGCGGCTTTGATGCGCCCAATAATATGGCGTTCAATTTTGAGGATAAGGTTATCTTTACCGATAATGCGCCCAAGGCAAACCTGCTTTACAGCTTCACCGTAAAGGGTACCCCCCGCGCGGAAGTGGGAATAAAGGATGACGGCGCGAAGCTCTTTTACATGGGCAACTGGGTAGATAGCCCCGTAACCGTCACTCTGCCTGCCGCCGAACAGGGCGAAAACCAAGCCGAGCTTACCTTATACGGCTATAAGGAATTCAGCAGCGGCGATATAAATGGAGGAATGCTCAAAAACACGGCAAAGGCGACCGCTGCCGCAAGCAGCCTTGAGGCCAGCGCGGAAGTTGCGGCAGAGGACAAAACCACCCAAATCCAAACCATCACCATCGAGGTTTCCAAGACGTGGCATGATGACAGCGGTACTGTCGAAAAGCCGGATGAAATCACCGTACTACTTTTGGCGGACGGCAAAGAGGACGGTAAGGCTAACATAAAGTATGTAAATGGCGCGTGGTCTCATTCGTTCGGTGTTAAGCCTGCCAACGACAACGGCAAGCCCATTAACTACACCGTAAAGGAGGAAGATGTCAGCGGCTGGACGCCGTATTATTACACCGTCGGACCCTGGAATAACCTACTGGCCTTCCAGATCCACAACGTACCCACGGAAAAGACAAGGGAGATCAAGGTAACCAAGAATGTTTCAGGCGAAGGGGCGGAAAAAGAAAAGAATTTCGACTTCAAGGTGACCCTTCTTAAATACCATAATGGTGACATGGAAACACCATTCGGTTGGTACAAACTCGGCGGCATCCACACATTTGGCGGCGTTACATTCACCGAGGGCGTAGCGACCTTTAAGCTCAAAGACGGTGAGAGCTTTGAGATAAAGGGCATACCGAGCCACTTACAATACAAGGTCGAGGAGATTGCTCCCAGCGGATATACCGTGAAAGTGAACGGCAGCGCGGGCAACTCAATATCCAACGTCTTTACTGACGCTAAGACCGTAAATATCACTTTTGAGAACGTTAAGAAGTCAGGCGACAGCGGCGGACATGGCCACTATCACCCCAGCGCCACCCCCGTACCCGTGATGGTAATACCCCCCAAGACGGGCGATATGACGCTCCTGCAATATATCGCAAGGCTCTTAGGGCTGGTCAGGTAAAAAGTCAATACACAAGGGGCGGCTGAATGCCGCCCCTTTTACCTGCCGCGAATTATTGCATAAAAAAAGAGGCTCGCACACCGCGAGCCTATCGCCTTCACCCTCCGCACTTTTCCTTGCCCGGGGCGGCCGTAAGCCCTATCAGGGAGCCTATCATGCCTCCGTACACCGTGGCGGAGAGTGGGTCGGCTGCTATCATTCAGGTGCCGCCGAGACACCCTATAAAGCGGTAATATAAAAACCCGCAAAGCGCGCCTGACAGGGTAAAGCCTATAACGAGGGCATAGCCCAGCCGGCGCTGGCGGCGCTTATCCGCGTTTTGCCTGCTGCTGTTTTCCATATCCTAATCCTTTCAGCCTGATATAATTACTGCCGGCTCAAGGCAGGGCCGGCAGCGGTGGGGTCATTCAAACAGGTAGGAGAGGTAGCCGTAGCCCTCCTCCTCCAGCCTTGCCAAGGGGACGAACCTCAGCGACGCGCTGTTTATGCAGTAGCGGACGCCGTTGGGCGATTCGGGGTCCCCTGTGAACACGTGGCCGAGGTGCGAGTCGCCTGCGCGGCTCCTTACCTCCGTGCGGCGCATACCGTGGCTGTTGTCCTCCAGCTCCACCACCGAGGGCCCCTCGATGGGCTTTGAGAAGGCGGGCCAGCCGCAGCCGCTCTCGAACTTATCCGTTGAGGAAAACAGCGGCTCGCCGGTAACTATGTCCACGTATATGCCCTTTTCGAACTTATCCCAGAACTCGTTTGCAAAGGGGGTCTCCGTGCCGCTCTCCTGCGTTACCTTGTACTGTTCCGCGGTGAGCTTATCCCGTATGGCCTCCGCCGCGGGCTTGGCGTAGTCGCCGGGGTCGATCCTGAGCCTTGAGAAAAGCTCTATCTCGTCCCGCGGTATGTGGCAGTAGCCCATGGGGTTTTTTTCGAGGTAGTTCTGGTGGTATTCCTCGGCGGGGTAGTAGTTGACCAGAGGGCCTATCTCCACCTCGAACCGCTTGCTGCGCCCCCGCTCTATGGCGGCTATGCGCTCCACCGTCTTCTTCGCCTCGTCGTTGGTATAGTATACCCCCGTCTGATACTGGCTGCCCACGTCGTTGCCCTGCCTGTTGGCTACCGTTGGGTCTATCACGTAAAAGTAGGCCAGCAGCAGCGCGTCCAGGCTTACCTCGTCCGGGTCGTAGGTGACCTTTACCGTTTCGCGGAAGCCCGTCCTGCCGCCGGTTATTATGCTGTATTTGGCGTCGCTTTTGCCCGTGCCGTTGGCATAGCCGCTCTCTGCGTCTATGACGCCGGGTATGGACTGCATGAGCATCTCCAGGCCCCAAAAGCAGCCGCCCGCCAGATATATGGTGTTTTTTTCATCGGAGAAATCCATCTTTTCCCGCTGCATCTGCGCCTCCGTTCCGTTTGTTTCAGCCTTTATAGAAGGGGCGGCCCTGCAGCCGCTTATGAGCAGCGCAAGGGCCAGCGTCCCTAAAAATATCCTTTTCATGCCTGCCGCCGCTTATCTTCCCGGCCTAACCGCAGCAGCCGAAGGACAGCGCAACGTCAATGTCTGGCGCCCCGCAGGAGGAGCCGGCCTCGGGTGCGCCGCAGGAGGGCCCTATGGCGGCCGCGGCCTCCTTCATCTCGGAGCCTTCCTCGGCCTTTTCCTCCATCATATCCTTTTTCGCGCACATGCACTTATCGGTACACATGCCGTCCTTCATGCAGCCGCCCTCGACGCACATGCACTTATCGGTACACATGCCGTCCTTCATGCACATGCAGCCGTCCTTTTCCTTGCAGGCGCCGTCCATCATGCACTTGCTGCTATCGCCGCACATGCAGGCCGCGCCCATCATCTCGTCCTTCTTTTCCATGGCCTCCTCCGCCATGGCGTCCTTCTCCATGGAATCCTTTTCCGTTTCCTCCGCCTTCATCATGTCGTCCTTGGGCATCTCATCCTTCTTCATCTCCTGCGCGCAGGCGGTGAAGGCAAGGGCCAGCATCATGGCGACTACAACAGCTATAAGTTTTTTCATTTTAATTTTCCTCCTTGGTCTTTGTGTTATTCATTCCCGCGCCGAAGCCGCAGCGATAGCGTATGGCGTCGGTGGGGCAGGCTTTTATGCAGACGCCGCAGCGTATGCATTCGGTGTGGTTGGGGGTTTTCGTTATGTCAACATCCATGCCGCACACTCTGGCGCATTTTCCGCAGGATATGCACCTGTCCTTGTTGACCCGCATATCCAGCAGCGAAACGCTGTTTAACAGGGAGTAGAACGCGCCCAGCGGACACAGCCACTTGCAGAAGGGGCGGTAGAACACCGCGCTCAGCGCGACCACCGCAAGGAGCAGCGCAGCCTTCCAGCGGAAGAGGCTGCCGAGGGCCGCCCGTATGCCGCTGTCCGCAAGGGAAAGGGGGATAGCCCCCTCGAGCACTCCCTGTGGACAGAGGTACTTGCAAAAATACGGCGGGCCCAAGCCAAAGCTGTCCCTGAGCAGCGCAGGCAGCAGCACTACCGCAATGACGAGAACGGCGTACTTGAGATAGCGCAGCGGCTTTAAGCGGCGGGTAGAGAGCTTTTTCACGGGGAGCTTATTGATAAGATCCTGAAACCACCCGAAGGGGCACAGGAAGCCGCATATAAGCCTGCCCAACAGTACGCCGAGGAATATCAGCATACCGGCGACATAATAGGAAAACCTGAACTTCGAGGAGCCTGCTACTGCCTGAAACGACCCTATCGGGCATGCGCCACCTGCCGCCGGGCAGGAGTAGCAGTTGAGCCCCGGCACGCACACGTATTTCCCCTTGCCCTGATATATCGCCCCTTTGACGAAGTTTGGCAGATGAGGGTTTGTGAGCAGCGTCGCTCCGGCCTGTAAAAAGCTCCTGAAACGGGATAGAAACAGGGAAACACTCTTTTCTCTTTCCTGCTTAGCCAATGCCAACACACTCCAGACATATCCGTATTGCCTTGGCCAGCACTGTATCCGCCTCTCCCCGCAGCGCGCCGTATGCGGTAAATATTGCGGCGGCGGCGAGCAGCATGAGCTGCACCTTTGCCTTGTGTTTCATAAAAAAGCTCATATCGATCCTTCCTTTCCCGTTCATGGACAATATAATACCGCAAAGGGCATAAACTTATCGTTAAAACGATGAAATTTTATAAGAATTTTATCATAATAAAATCCTTGTAAAATAACAATACGCACAGATGCGCCCCGCCGGCATAAAAAAGGGGCGGTCTTATGCCGCCCGCCTAACACGGATTTTATGCCCAAGGGGATATTATCATATAAAAGCATCGGGGTCGGCAAGCCGCGCCGCTATCTCCGCCGGGCGAAGCTGCCGGCCTATGAATACGCACTGCGGCTCCGTGCTTACGCCGTCGGCTCCGGTTATGCTGTAAAGGCCGTCCGCAAGGTCGAAGCGAACATAGCCGCCGCCCGTTTCCAATATGCCCTTGGCTCTCACTGTGCCGCCGTACCGTCCCCGCAGCGCGTCCTCCAGCAGCATTATAAGCTCCGGCACGCTCATGGGCGCGGGGCTGCGGAAGGAGCATTCCTCGGGAAGCTGCGCTGCCTGGTCCGTTAATGGCATATCGCCGAGTATATCTGCGGATAGGGCGAGGCAATCCTGCCGCCCGGCATATCCCACGGGCCGCCGTCCAAATTTTGAAATATCATAGCTGTATTTTTTCGATAAGCGGGCGGGCCGGCTTTCCGCACCGAGCAGCCCCAGCCACCATTCCTCGCCCATGCGGGAATAATGCTCCGCAGCCACGCGGGCGGAGGGCGCTGTTTTGAGTAGCTTCTCCTTTGCAAGACGGAGTGCGCCGGGATCCTCGTTTTCGCATTTTGAAAATATTATCTGCTCCGCCGCCTTGAGCTGGTCGGCGTAAATATCGCCGAAGCAGGCCATGCTTTGGTCTATACCCCGGGGCGAAACGAGCGTCACCGGGGGAAGCAGGGATATGTCGCCGTAGGTTATCCTGGAAAGGTTGTCTATTATGCGGGAAAGCAGCGCTGCGCCGGTGGGCTCAACTATCAAAAAAGCGGGGGAGAGCGCCGAGGCTATCGTCAGCACGGAGTTGGCGAAGCCCTCTCGCACGGTGCAGCAGACGCAGCCCTCCATAAGCTCCAGCACGCTTATATCGCCGGAGGAGGAAAGCTCGCCCTTGTCTATGTCGGTGTCGCCGTATTCGTTTTCAAGTATTACTATGTCTTGCCCCGTGCGGCGTATCAGCTCCTTTATGAAGGTGGTCTTGCCCGCGCCGAGGAACCCTGAAACTATGAGTATCTTCATTCTTTTTTAGCGTTTTTCCCGCCAAGGGGAAGCGGGCAAGGGGAAGCCCCAAAGCCCGCTCAGCATTGCGTTATACCAGCCTTACGACGGGCTTTATGAGCTCCGCCGGCTTGTCCTTCATAAGCTGGAGAGCCTCGGGTATGTGCTCCCAGCCGTCGAATACGTGGGTCGCCATGGGGCTTACATCCAGCCTGCCGGAGGCGACGAGGGAGCCTAACTTCTCCATCCTGAGCCTGCCGCCGGGCATAAGGCCGCCCTGTATCTGCTTGTGGCCCATGCCTACGCCCCATTCAACGCGGGGTATCTTTACATATTCCCCACTGCCCAGGTAATTTACAGAGCCTATCTTTCCGCCGGGCTTAAGCGAGGCCACGGCGGACTCAAAGGTATCCACGGTGCCGCCGGCAATTATCACCTTATCGACGCCCTTGCCGCCGGTGAGCTCCAAGGCCTGCTTTTCTATCGAGCCGTTCTTGTAGCTTATGAAGTCCGATGCGCCGTACAGCTTCGCCACCTCCACGCACTTGGGACGGGTACCCACGGCGATTATGCGGGAAGCGCCCCGAAGGTTAGCGCCCGCCACGGACATGAGGCCAACGGGGCCTATGCCTATTACTAAAACGGTATCGCCGAATTGCACGTCGGCAAGCTCTGCGCCGTGCAGGCCGGTGGGTACCATATCCGAAAGCATGCAGGCGTCCACTATATCCATTCCCTCGGGCATGAGCGCAAGGTTGCCGTCCGCGTCGTTCACATGGAAGAACTCGGAGAAAACGCCGTCCTTGATGTTGGAAAATTTCCAGCCCGCCAGCATGCCGCCGGAATGCATGGCGTAGCCCGCCTGGGCCTCAAGGGAGCTCCAGTTCGGCGTTATGGCGGGTACCAGCACCCTGTCGCCGGGCTTGAAGTCCCTTACCTCGGAGCCGACCTCGACCACCTCGGCGCAGCCCTCGTGTCCTAATATCATGTTGTGGCGCTCGCCCACGGCGCCCTCCCATACGGTATGCACGTCAGAGGTGCATATTGCTATGGCAAGGGGCCTGCAAATCGCATCATTCGGGCCGCATACCGGCCTGTCCTTCTCTATCCAGCCTACCTCGCCGATCCTTAACATGGCAAAACCCTTCATAAATAAACCGTTCCTCCTGATTATGATTTGGGCATACACCCTATGTGTGAAAATATTATCATAATGGATATAAGATTGCGGTTAAGAAAGGGCGGCAAGCGGGAAATACAATAAAAAACGGCAGCATCGCCGGAAAGGAGCCTTATATGCAAGCAGCAAGGATAGACAGGTATATAAAGAAGCAGGAGGGGCTTGACAGCCTCACGCGGGAGGATATAGAACGGATACAGTTGGAAAAGCTCAACCGCCTCCTTGGGGCGCAAAGGCTCAGGAACGGCTTTTATAAAGACCTGCCGGGGGGGCTGGGCAGCCTTGGGGAGCTGAAGGAGTTACCCTTTACCACGGGCAGGGACGTTGCGGAAAACGCCGCCGGCATGCTTATGACATCCCAAGCCGATATACGCAAGATAATAACTGAGCACACCAGCGGCACCACTGGCAGGGCAAAGCGCGTATTTTACAGCGAGGGGGACTGCGAGGATACGATAGGGCTTTTTATGGCGGGGCTGGGCGAAATGACAGGAGCGGGCGGCAGGGTGATGATATGCATGCCCTTTTCCGGGCCGGGAAGCCTCGGCGAGCTTATAGCGGAGGCGATAAGAAGGATTGGAGGAAGCCCAATCAGGGCGGGGGCGGGCTTAAGCTATGGCGCCATGAAGGAGATAATGGAGCGGCACAGGCCGGATTCCTGCGTGGCCATGCCGGTGCAGCTTCTTTCCACCCTCAGGGTATGCGGCAGGGGAACCCTTAGGAGCGCGCTGGTCAGCGGGGATAGCTGCCCAGCCCCGATAGCGGAGATGATAGAGGGTATATTGGGCTCGAGGCTTTTTCACCACTACGGCACACGGGAGATGGGCCTTGGTGGCGCGGTCACCTGCCCCGCCCATGAGGGCATGCATATAAGGGAGAACCACGTCATTGCAGAGATAATAGACGATGGGGGCAGGCCCGCCGCCTTGGGAAGCCCGGGAGAACTGGTGATAACCACCATAGGGATGGAGGCCATGCCCCTCATAAGGTACAGGACGGGGGACAGGGCGAGGCTCATGGAGGGCCGCTGTCCCTGCAGCAGCAGCCTTATGCGGCTGGATACGGATATATCGAGGCTCGCGGGAGGGGATGCGGCCAGCAGCGCGGTGCTGAAGGACGATAGGATAGCGGATTACGGGCCAGAAAAAGACGGGGACGGCATAAGGGTGCTTACCATCGGCAGGTATGACTGTGCCAAATTTATCAAGGGAATATTCGGGCGGCAGATCGAGGTGACGGCAAGGCCGGTCACAATGGAGGACGCCCCTATGTACGCCGGAAAGCGCGCGCCCCTGGCATAGCCCTGCGAAAACCCGATTCAGCAAGGCAATTTGGCGGATTTCCCCTTGCAAAGGCGGGATACTTAACACAGATTTTATGCCGCATTTAATATAATTAAATAGCGAATATGAAGGCGACATATACAAAAGTTTCATTTCTGTCCTGCATAGCTGTTCTGTTATAGGTGATGAGACATTATACGAAAAACGGGAGCGATAACTGCCGCTGAGGGCAAATTGAACGACCACGAAAGGAGACTGGTACTATGATACGGAAAAAACTTGTTATCAATGGGGTGGCGCGGGACCTCGTGCTGGACGGGAGCGAGACCCTCGCAAAGCTGCTCCGTGAAAGATTGCTGCTGACGGGCTGCAAAATCGGCTGCGGAGAGGGGCACTGCGGAGCCTGCAACGTCATAGTGGACGGAAAGGTGACCCGTTCCTGCGTGACTAAGGTGACGAGGCTTAAGGACAACGCGGAAATAACTACGATAGAGGGAATAGGCACGCTGCACGACATGCACCCGCTTCAGGTCGCGTGGATGGCAAACGGCTGTGCCCAGTGCGGCTTCTGTGCGCCCGGATTTATAATGAGCGGCATCGCGCTGCTCAACGGAAATTGCAGCCCGACGCGCAAGGAGGTAAGAGACTGGTTCGATAAAAACCGGAACCTGTGCCGCTGCGCCGGCTATAAGCCCATGATAGACGCGGTGATGGATGCGGCAAAGGTAATGCGCGGCGAGCTTACCAAGGAGGACCTGGTATTCAAGCCGGAGGGAGACAGCATAAAGGGCACAAGGTACATACGCCCCTCCGCCGCACAGAAGGTCACGGGAAGCTGGGATTTCGGCGCGGACGACGCGCTGAAGCTGCCCGAGGGCACGCTGCGGCTCGCCCTGACCCAGGCTAAGGTATCCCACGCCAACATAAAGGGCATAGACACCTCCGAGGCGGAAAAGATGCCCGGCGTATTCAAGGTCATAACTTACAAGGACATACTGGAGGCCGGCGGTACCAACCAGATAAACGGCCTCGTCATGCTTCCCAAGCACAACAAGAACGACGGCTTTGACAGGCCGGTGCTTTGCCGGGATAAGATATTCCAGTTCGGCGACGCCATAGCCATAGTCGCGGCGGAGACGGAGGAGCAGGCAAGGGCGGCGGCGGAGGCTGTTAAGGTCGATATAGAGGAGCTGCCGGCCTACATGAACGCAATAGACGCCATGGCCCCCGACGCCATAGAGATACACCCCGGTACCCCGAACGTGTTCTTTGAGACGAACTGCATAAAGGGCGGGGATTTCGACTGGGACAGCATACCCGATTCGCAGCAGGTGGAGATAGAGAGCTACTGCTCCCGCCAGCCGCACCTGCACCTTGAGCCGGACTGCGGCTATGCCTACATAGACGAGGACGGGATGCTCACCATACACTCCAAGTCCATAGGCATACATCTTCACATGCCAATGATAGCGGGCGGCATAGGTGTACCAATGGAAAAGCTGCGTATGATACAGAACCATGCGGGAGGCACCTTCGGGTATAAGTTCTCGCCCACCAACGAGGCCATACTCGGCGCCGCTGCGCTGATATGCAAACGGCCCGTATCCCTGGTGTTCGACATGTATCAAAACATAACCTACACCGGAAAGCGCTCCCCCGCCTTCATGCACGTTAAGCTGGCGGCTGACGAGAAGGGCAAGCTGCTGGCCCTCTGGGGCGATAATTTCATAGACCACGGCCCGTATTCCGAGTTTGGAGACCTGCTCACCATGCGCTTGAGCCAATTCACCGGCGCGGGCTACGGCATAGGCTCCATACGCAACAGGAGTCGCACGGTATTCACAAACCACGCATGGGGCTCCGCCTTCCGCGCCTACGGCTCGCCGCAGTCCTTCATGGGCTCGGAAATAGCCATAGACTGCCTCGCCGCAAAGATGGGCATAGACCCCTTTGAGATGAGGGCTATGAACTGCTATAAGGAGTCCGAGGGCACCACCATACCCACAGGCTTCCCGCCAGATGTATACTGCGAGGAGGCGCTCTTTGAAAAGGCGCGCCCGCTGTATGAGGCGGGCAAAAAGAGGGTAGCGGAGAAGAACGCCGGGTCTGACGGGCGGTATAAGTACGGCATAGGCGTTTCGCTCGGCGTATACGGCTGCGGTCTGGACGGCGTTGACGCCTCCTCCGCGCAGGCCGAGCTCAACCCCGACGGCACGGTAAGCATATACACCTGCTGGGAGGATCACGGACAGGGCGCGGATATGGGCGCGCTGGTATCCGCCCACGAGACGCTGAGACAGGCCGGCATAAGGCCGGAGCAGATACGCCTCGTAATGAACGACACAAAGATATGCCCCAATTCCGGCCCCGCCGGCGGCTCCCGCTCCCAGGTGATGACGGGCAACGCCTGCCGTCTCGCCGCGGAGAACCTTCTCGCCGCAATGCGCAAGGAGGACGGAAGCTACCGCACATACGACGAGATGAAGGCGGAGGGTATAGAGACCAAGGTGGACGGCAACTGGACCACCACATACTGCGCCGATCACCCCGTGGATCAGGACACCGCCCAGGGCGAGCCCTTCGCAACGTATATGTACAGCATATTCCTGCCGGAGGTGGTGGTGGATACCGAGACGGGCAAGGTAAAGGTGGAGAAGTTAACCTGCGTGGGCGACGTCGGAACCATAATGAACCGGCTGTTGGTGGAGGGCAACTTCTACGGCGGCCTAATACAGGGCGTCGGCCTTGCGCTCAGCGAGGACTTCGACGACCTCGAGAGGGAGACGACGCTGCTCCGCTGCGGCATACCCTACCCCAACGACGCGCCGGACGATATTGAGCTTCACTTCAACGAGACATACAGGCCATACGGCCCCTACGGCGCAGCGGGCTGCGGCGAAGCCCCGCTAACGGCGCCCCATCCCGCTATACTCAACGCCATATACAACGCCACCGGCGCACGCATCACGAAGGTGCCGGCAAGACCCGAGAGGGTGATGGAGTCGCTCAGGGAGCTTGAAGGATAGCACGGCAGCTTTTTAAGGAGGGAGGCAGGGACGGTATATGACGCGTATAGACGAAAGAGTCTCTACCCATGTATACAAGGTCAAGCGCATATCCAAGAAGGAGATGGAGAGCATCGCCGGAGTGTGCGTATACGATCAGCCTCCCTTCTGCAACGCCGCCTGCCCGCTTAAGCTGGACGTAAAGGCCATGCTTAAGGCGGCGGCGGAGAACGACTTTAAAAAGGCATTTAAAATTTATGAGAGCATAGCGCCCTTTCCGCTGATACTGTCGGCGGGCTGCGGCGCACCCTGCGAGGAAAAGTGCAGGCTATGCGAGCTCGGCGATGGTATAGCCATAGGGGATATAGAGCGCGCCGTAGCCTTATCCGGGGGCGCCGGGGAAAAGCGCAGCATATTCCGCGTCAGGAAAAAGAAAAAGGCGGCTGTGTTCGGCTCCGGCCTGTTTGCGCTGCTGCTTGCGGGGGAGCTGGAAAAAAAGGGGTATCCGGTAACGGTGATATGCGGCGAGGCGAACGAGGAGGAATACCTTAGGGTCGCCGCCGGGTTTTTGCGGGAGGACGACTTTTATACGGAGCTTAAAAGGCTCAGGGGCAAGGATATCGCCTTTGAATTTAACGCCGAGATGACAAGAGAGCTTTTTGAGGAAAAAAGAAGCGGCTTTGATGTGCTTTGCGCGTCCGAAAAAGCCGCCCTTGACATATTTCCCGGCGCCGTACGGGACGAAGGCATAATGCTCATGGAAAGTGAGGGGCTTTTGACCGGCGGCGGAGAGACTGTGCTGGAGGCGGCGCTCGGGGCAAGGAAGGCGGCGCTTACGGCGGACAGGCTCGCCCAGGGCATAGACCCGCGCAGCGCGAGAGGGGAGGAGGGGCCGGTCACATCACGGCTGTATACCAACCCCGACCTGGCAAGGGGGCTGATCAGGATAAAGGGCTGCGAAAGCGGCTATACGAGGGAGCAGGCGGCTGAGGAGGCTGGCAGGTGTATGCAGTGCCACTGCGACGAGTGCCTGCGCGGCTGCGCCTATCTTCGCCGCTTCAACAAGCACCCCGGCCTGCTGAGCCGGGAGATATACAACAATACGCAGATAATAATGGGGGATCACCCGCTCAACAGGGCGATGAACGCCTGCGCGCTGTGCGGGCAATGCACTGTCACCTGTCCCCACGGGTTCGATATGGCCCATGTATGCAGGACGGCGCGGGAAAACATGGTGGATACGGACAAGATGCCGCTGGCGGCCCATGAATTTGCGCTGCTGGATATGCTTTTTTCCAACGGAGAGGCATATCTTTGCAGAAAGCAGCCCGGGCACAGCCATTGCAGATACGTGTTCTTTCCCGGCTGCCAGGCGGCGGCGATAGCGCCGGAGGCGGTAATCGCCGCATACGAGGATCTCTGCACCCGGCTGAAGGGGGGCGTGGCGCTTATGCTCGGCTGCTGCGGGGCGATAGCACACTGGGCGGGAAGGGGCGAGATGTACGGCGAGGTCAGGGATAAGATAGCGGCGGAGCTTGCCGCACTGGAGGATCCCGTGATAATAGCCGGCTGCCCAAGCTGCATGAAGCTGCTCTCGGAGCAGGATATGGCTGAGACGGTAGGTATATGGACGGTGCTGAGGGACAGGGGACTGCCGGACGGGGCGCGGGGCGGTGGACGAGCCGTGCTCCACGACGCCTGCGGCGCGCGGGGGTATCCGGAGACCCGGTCCGCCGTGCGGCATATCATGGAGGAGCTGGGCTATCAGCTCATCGAGGAGGAATATTCCGGCGACAGCACCCAATGCTGCGGCTATGGCGGGCTTACCGCCTATGCGGACAGGGAGACGGCGGGCGACATGGCGAAAAGCTGCCTGAAAACGCCGGGTGCGCAGTATGTGAGCTACTGCATGGCCTGCCGCGACCGCTTTGCGCGGGAGGGCGCCGATTCGCGGCACATACTCGAGCTGGTGTACGGAATAGACGCCGGCGCGCCGCCGGATATAAGCAAAAAAAGACACAACAGGCTTACGCTTAAAAACAGGCTGTTAAGCGAGCTTTGGGGCGAGGAGGGAGAAAGCACGGAAAGGCCGTATAGGGTGGATTTTACGCAGGAAGCGCTAAAAATGATGGACGAGCGCATGATACTGAAAACGGATATATACAACGTGCTGGATTATATGCTAAAGAGCGGGGAGGCCGTAGAGGACGCCGAAAGCGGCATGCTCATAGCACGAAAGCGCTGCGGCAACGTGACCTTCTGGACGGCGTATACGGAAACCGCGGAGGGTTATACCGTGCATAGGGCATACAGCCACAGGATGACGGTGGAAAAGAGGAATTAAGGGGGGGGCGGCATGGAGAAGAAAGCCTATTACAGCATAGACCCCGGGGGAAAGCTCAAATGCAGAAAGTGCAACGTCCCGCTGGAAAAGGGCCGGGCGAGGTTCATGTATCTGGACAACGGCTTTCCCGTGGAGCTGCCGCTCTGCCCCGTGTGCGGCTTCGTATACGTTCCGGAGGAGCTTGCCGTCGGCAAGGTGCTGGCGGTGGAAAAGGCGTTAGAGGACAAATAGAAGGGAGATAACCCATGAACGGACATCTCGGAGGCACACAAAACACGCTGCACATTATAGCGCTGTCAAGGCTCGCCCCGCCCGCTAAGATACTCGACATGGGTGCAGGGGCGGGAGAAACCGTGGGGCTGCTGCGGGATATGGGCTACGACGCCCGGGGCATAGATATAAGGCCGGGCAGCGATATGGTCGAGAAGGGGGATTTCCTCCGCTGCCCTTATCCCGATGCGGCCTTTGACGGCATAATAAGCCAATGCGCTTTTTTTGTGGGCGGCGACGTGAGCGGGGCGTTTTCGGAGGCATACCGCCTACTCAAGGGCGGCGGCGTGCTCATGCTTACCGACGTGTGCTTTGAGGACGTGGAAGGCATAGCGGGCAAAACGGGCTTTGCGGTAATGCACAGCGAGGATATGACCGCAAGGTGGCAGGAGTACTATATAGACGCGGTATGGCGCGGCGAGGAATGCCGCCATGAGCAAAGGGGCAAGTGCGAATACCGTATGCTTATATGCGGAAAGGAGTAGACATGGAATTGCTGGAAAGGGTGGTGGAGCTTAGCCTTGAGGGCTACTGCTGCTCACAGGTGATGGCGCTGCTGCTGCTGGAGCTGCTGGGCGAGGAGGACGACGGCTTCGTTCGGGCGATGGGCGGGCTTATAAACGGCGGCGGCTACTCCGGCGGGGACTGCGGCTGCATGAGCGGCGGCGCCTGCCTTATATCCTATATAACGGGCAAGGGCGGGGAAAACGACGCCGATCTTCCCGGGCACGTTTCCGCGCTGTGCCATTTTACGCACTGGTTCGCAGAGGAAATGAAGGAGCGGTACGGCGGCACGGACTGCGAGGAAATACTCGGCGGCGACCAGCGCCGCAAGATGGAGCGCTGCCCGGAGATAATGGCGCTGTCCTTTGAGAAGTGCATAGAGATACTGTCGGGGAAGGGGCTTATATGATGGGCTTTGGAAGGACGAAAAGCGTATGCCCGGTGTGCTTAAGGGTGCTGGAGGCCCAAAAAACGGTGGGCGAGCACGGTATATATCTCAACAAGACCTGCCCTGAGCACGGGGCTTTTTCCGCGCTTATATGGGAGGGGAGCATAAAGGAGTATTTCATGTGGAACGGCGAAAGCTCCGCCATCGACCCGCCGGTGAACGGCAAAGAGCCGCAAAGGGGCTGCCCCAACGACTGCGGGCTGTGCTCCGCGCACCTTAGAAAGGGCTGCTGTATGCTGCTGGAGCTCACCAGGCGCTGCAATCTGGAATGTCCCGTCTGCTATGCGTCGGCGGGGAAGTGCGGCGATGACCCGAATATCGAGGATATAGAGCGGCAGTACGACTTTCTCATGGCGCACGGCGGACCCTTCAACATACAGCTATCCGGTGGGGAGCCGACCCTGCGTGAGGACCTGCCTGAGATAATATGGCTGGGCAGGCAAAAGGGCTTTACCTTCTTCCAGCTAAACACCAACGGCATACGCCTCGCGGCGGAGCCGGACTATGCAAAAAGCCTTAAGGCTGCGGGGCTAAATACGGTGTTTTTACAGTTCGACGGCATGAGCGACGCCGTATATGAAGCTCTGCGGGGCAGGCCGCTCCTAAGGGAAAAGCTCGCCGCAATAGAAAGCTGCGCCGCAGCGGGCTTGGGCATAGTGCTGGTGCCGGTGATAGCCCCCGGGGTGAACGAGGAGGAAGCAGGCGGCATACTGCGCCTCGCCATGACCCGCATGCCGTATGTGCGGGGGGTGCATTTTCAGCCGTTGAGCTATTTCGGTCGCTGCGCCCTGAAAAGGGCGGAAAGGCCTGTCACCATACCCCGCATGCTGCGGCTCATAGAGAAACAGACGGAGGGAATGATGAAGTACACCGATTTTTGCGGCGGTGGTGCGGAAAGCCCATACTGCTCCTTCCACGCAAGCTATATGCGCCGCGGGGACGGCTCGCTGCGGCTGCTGGGCAGGCGCGGCGGCTCCTGCTGCACCACCTCGGACGATTCCAGAAGCTCCGTCGCCGGACAGTGGAGCTGGGCGGAGGGGGATACGGAAGCCGCGCAGAAAAAAAGCGGGGCGGAGACCGCCTCGCTTGATGAATTTTTAGAATATGCCCGGCGAAATACCTTCGCCGTTTCAGGAATGGTGTTTCAGGACGCTTATGACCTCGACCTTGAAAGGCTCATGCGATGCCATATCTGCGAGGTGGATCCCAGGCACGGCATGGTTCCCTTCTGCGCCTATAACCTCACCGATCCGGAGGGCTTGGCGCTGTACAGGGAGCCGTAGCCGGTATGCTTACATTCCCGCGTCCTTTTCTATGACCTCATTTATCAGCTCCCACAGGGAAGCAAGCTGCTTTTTGCTCGTGATCGCGCCGACTATGGGCTGGCCGACTATGTTGCCGTTCCTGTCCACCACATAGGTCGTCGGGTAGGCGTATACGCTGGTGGTGAGCCGGCCCGCCTCGCCATCGGAGGCAAAATATACGTTGCGGTACGTTGCGCCCGCCTTGGACAGCACGTCCTTTGCCTCGGCTACCTCCTTTTCGCCGCCATCCAGCGTAAAGGAATTTATGCCGATGAGCTCGCCGCCCTTTTCGGCGAGCTCGCCGTTCAGAGCCTCCAGCTCGTCAAGCTCGGATACGCAGGGGCTGCAGGTCGTGAACCAGAAGTTGACGACGGTTACGGCGTTGCCGGAGAAAAGCTCGCTGCTCTTTACGTCATTGCCGTCCAGATCCTTGCCTTCAAAGGCGGGGAAGGTCTGCATGCTGCCGTCTGCGGGCATGCCCATTGCGCTGTCCAGGGCTTTTTGAGCCGCTGCGGGATATTTTTCCTCCAGCGCGATCAGCTTGTTCTCGATATCGCGTACCTTTTCCGCTTCCTTCTGAAGCAGGCTAAGCTCGTCAGCCGTAAACTGGTCCTTGGTGGAATCTATGGTCTTCAGGAGAAAGTCGCCGTAGTTTTTGCCGTCCTCCTGCAGGGTCATGCCCTTATCCGCCGCCATGAATACCTTTTCCCAGAGCGCGCTGTTTTGGGAGAGTATATCCTGCTCCTGCTTCATGAGCTCGCGGAATTCGCTTACCGCCTTTTCCTCGCCGTCTGCGCCGCATGCGGCAAGCACAAGCGCCAGAACCAGCGCCGCCATGATATAAACTGCCTTTTTGAGTTTCACTTCTATTTCCTCCTTAAGTTTTGTCTATATCGCCAGAACAGAATACACCCTGCGATATAAAGCCTCTGTTAAGAAACAAAACTTACCCGCATATTATACCACAGCGAAAGGAAAAGTTAACAGCGCGGACATATTTCTTACTTCCAGGCAAAGGTTGCAAGGCCGTAGATGTATATCACCGCCACGGCGATGGGCACTACATACTGGCATATTGGCCTCATCCAGTTCTTTACCTTCAGGCCGCTGCCGGAGTTGGCCTCCTGAACGAAGTTGTCCCAGCCCCAGCCGTACCGCTTGCTGCAGCAGAATATGGCGAAGGTGATGGAGCCCAGAGGCAGCAGATTGGTGCTTACGATGAAATCCCAGAAATCGAGGAAGGAGCTTCCCTCCGCAAAGGGCTGGAAGCCGGAAAGCGCCGTAAAGCCCAGCGCGGTCGTAAGTGAGAGCAGGAACATGCCTATGCCGCAGATGACGGAGCCCTTTACGCGGTTCCAGCCCGTGATCTCGCGCACGCAGGCCAATATGTTCTCGAATACCGCCAGCTCCGTGGAGAGCGCTGCGAATATCATAAACAGGAAGAACAGCGTGCTCCAAAGGCGGCCGCCGGCCATGTGGTTGAACACGGTAGCCATGGTGTCAAAGAGCAGACTGGGGCCCGCGTTTACCTCTACGCCGAAGGTAAAGCAGGCGGGGAAGATTATGAGGCCCGCCGTGACCGCCACAAAGGTATCCAATATGATGACATTGACGGATTCGCCCAGCAGCGTATGGTTTTTGTCGAGATAGCTGCCGAATATGGCCATGGAGCCTATGTATAAGCATCCCGGATTTCAACTGTGTATAGAAGCGTATGCTTTAGTGATAATTCTCTACGGAGCATTTTCCGTGTATCGGAAGGTCAGAAAGGCTAAGAGAAAAGAATGATGTTGTAGACGATAAATCTGGTCGCCATTATGGTTGTTCAGAGCGAGCAAGCACAGCTTGTGCTTGCTCGCCTTATCAGCCACCGACCGTTTTGCTATCTCTCCGGCTCTGTTTCCGTTTCCGTAAGAATGCCGTTTTCGGTTTTTATCGGTTCTTGACCGCTTTGCGTGTTACGGAATAGCAGGACGGCTATCCCCTTGTTGCGCATCAGCTCTCATTCTGTTCCACGTTTTCGGCGGCGAAAAGACAGCAGCAAAAATCCGGGCGGTCAAGGGTTTAAGAGTGGAGATTTTTTCGCGCTGTGCGCGGAAAAATACGACTCGTCCCTTGACGGTATGGATTGGCGGAACGGCGGCAGAAGCAATAACTGCCATAGGGATAATTGGAAGTGTTATCCCGCCGCTCTGCCTTTCAGCGGTCAAGGTCTTGCTTGTGAGTGACTTTAACTCCTCGTTGTGGTATGCTGTGTCTGTGTAGGACTGAGGTCCACATCAGACATGAGCATAGCTGCAATGGTTCGCGCATCGACACGGTCTGTCTTGGTTTTGCGAAGGCTCAGGCTTTTCCGGTAGAGGTTGGTGTGCAGCGGATTGATGACGTAGGTGTCCAGACCTTCGTTAAGCAAAAATCCGAGGATGTTGTAGCTGTAATGTCCGGTAGCCTCAAGCCCTACTTTTATTTTGTCTTCCGGACGAGCACAGCGGCGAATGGTTTGCAGCAGCGTGTCAAAGCCCTCTGCGTTGTTTGGGATGGTAAATACATCTGCAAGGACTTCGCCTTCTGAGCTGAGGATAAAGCAATCGTACTTGTCCTTGGCAACGTCAATTCCCACGCAAATCATGATGGTACCTCCGGTATGTTTATTTGATGCTGGGTCCACAGGACGCTTTACTCTTGTAACTTTGTTCTACATAAACCGTCTGGCGGTATCTAACTGATTAACAATACTGTAAAGGACTGTGGTTGGAGCCTTTCAAGAACCGTCTTGCGGTAGGAGAACATAACCAATCCACAGCATCCCTTACAGTGTAGCACAGTCCTTGGAGAGGGACTCTAATAACTACTACTCTATAATACAAGGAGTTAATTATGAGAAATTCAAAGATTCGTGGCAACATAATTATGCTTTTTACTTTATTGTATATAGTGTATTTATCCGTTGTCACCTACTTGCTGAATTCCCAAGGCTTGTTTATTAGTCTGGTTGATGTTTCAATCACGAACATTGACAGAAGGCTCATTGGTGATTGTGCGAGTATCATTTTTTTGTCAATATTGATTTTTATAGCTATATGCAATAATATGCAAATTCAAACTGGTTTGACGTGGGGAAGCAGCCGGGGCCTTGTTATCTTTTTAGCAGCAGCTTATTTTTGCTTATTCTTTGCAGTTGGTGATTACTCTGTCAAAGGAATATACGTTTTTTTATTTTATTTAATCCCCGTTGCCTTTTTGGAAGAATTTCTATTTCGGGGATATCTGTTTTCTGCTTTAGAAATAAAATATGATTTTTGGATTGCCGCAATAATTAGCGGAATATTCTGGGGAATAAGTCATGTACCCGTTCGAGCAGTCGTTTATAAATACTCGTTTGAGAGATGTATAATGGCATGCTGGAATGAATTAGGCGGTGGTATAGTTATGGGAATACTTTTTATCTTTCTATTCAGAAAAAGCAAATCCATTTTTATACCCACTTTAATTCATGCTATCTTAGACTATCTTGCAATGCTTCCACAAAAATAGTTATATACTATACAACTATCCGATTCGATATAAAAAATAGACATAAGCGACTTTTTGCACAAAAATCATGATCGAATAACACCATTATTTAAGATAGAATGCCAACAATCATTATTTTCCCCGGCGCGCTCCCCGAATACCGAAACGGATAGCAGGTCACAAGTACCAGCGTATCGCCGTCCACGGCGGGCAAGCGCCAATCCGCGGTACTTTCGTATATCATGGTTTCGGACACGATATAGGTCGCCGTGCGTCCGTCCGGGTAAGTAAATATGAGTTCATCGCCTATTTCCACCTTTTCAAGCGGGCGCAAGTGCTTTCGGTTGCGATGGCCAAGAATGACGCACATACCGCTTTCGCCGGGCAGGGCGCTCTCCGGCATCCAGCCGGGGGATTTGTCCAATGTGGCTTCGTCCACATTACCCGCTATGGGGATTTCCTTGCGGCCAACGGTGAGGACGCCCAAGCTCCCGCTTGCTGTGATGAACTGCTGCGCTTCGGTTTGCTGCGGTGCGGCGGTTTCGGGCGGGATAGGCGTCGGCTGTTCCGGCTCCACCTGCACGCCCCAGGCCACATAAGGCGTGGGGCTGGGGGCCATGATACCCGGTGTGCTGAAGGTGTACAGAGGGCAGAACGAGATGATAATCTCCATAATGATGAACTACATAGCCACGCTTTTCATGGGCGTACTGTTCACAAATTGGCTGAGGGACGGCTCCGTTCCGCAGACGGTGGCGGTGCCCGACGGGACGCGGCTGACGCGGCTGTTCGGCCTGCGGGCCACCTCCGCCTTTGTGATAGCCGTCGCTGTGAGCCTCATAGTCTATTACTTCCTCTTCAACACCTCCAAGGGCTTCCAGCTAAGGGCGGTGGGTTTCAACATGACTGCCTCCAGATTCAACGGCTTCGCGGTGGAAAAGTACTTTTTATTCAGCTTTCTCATATCCGGCATGATAGCGGGCCTGGGCGGCAGCGCGGAGATACTCGGTACCCAATTCTTCCTTATAAACGGCTATGCCGCGGGCTACGGCTTTGACGGCGTATCCATGGCGCTGATAGGCCAGCTCAACCCGATAGCCACCATGCTCGTGGCGATATTCTTTGCAGCGCTTAGGGTGGGCTCGACCACCATGCAGGCGGCTACCGGCGTGCCCACCAGCGTGTCCGACATCATTCAGGCGCTTGTCATCGTCTTCTCCGTCGCTGGCATGGCGCTGACCAAGCTCCCGGAATTCCAGGCGTGGCGCAGCCGCGTCTTCCACGGCAGAAAGGCGGGTGAAGCGTAATGGATTGGATCTCGAGCCTCCTTCTTGCAACGGTCCGTCTCGCCATCCCCGTGCTGCTCATCTCCCTGGCTGAGCTCTACGGCCAGCGCGCGGGCATGGTCAACATCGGCCTCGAGGGCCTCGCCTCCATCGGCGCGCTCGTCGGCTTCCTCGTCTGCTATGTCACGGGATCGAACTGGCTGGGCCTGCTCTGCGGCGCGCTTGCGGGCGTGATCGTCAACATGATCTACGCGTTCTCCACGGTCACGCTCTGCGCCGACCATACCGTCTACGGCATGGCCGTCAACATCTTCGCCCCGGCGCTCGCGTCCTTCATCTACCGCGTCTACTTCGGCACCGGGTCCGACCTCAAGCAGATCACCACCATGTCCTCCGTCGCCATCCCTGGCCTGAAGGACATCCCGGTGCTCGGGCCGCTGCTCTTCGACCAGAGCCCGATGGTCTATCTCACATTCCTGCTCGTCCTCTTCACGGCCATCTTCTTCGGCAAGACCCGCGCGGGCCTGAGCTACAAGGCCGTCGGCGAGCATCCGCAGGCCGCCGCCACGCTCGGCATCCCGGTCGTCGGCGTGAAGTACCTCGCCTGCGTGATCTGCGGCGCCCTGTCCGGCATCGGCGGCGCGTACCTCACCACCTGCTATTCCAGCACCTATACCGATGGTATCGTCGCCGGGCGCGGCTTCATCGCGCTGGCCGCCGTCATCTTCGGCCGCTGGAACGCGGGCGGCATCCTGCTGGCCTGCCTGTTCTTCGGCTTCTGCGACGCGCTCCAGATCCGCCTCCAGGTCTCCGGCATCGCCATCCCGTATCAGTTCTTCCAGATGATCCCCTACGTGGCGACGGTCGTCGTCCTCACGCTCATCGGCGCCCGCCAGGCCGGACCCAAGGCCAACGGCAAGCCCTACCGCCGTGAACAGCGGTAAACCGGTAATAACGCTTCGGCGTTGTTATAAACTTATGGCAGCACCGCATTGTGCGCTGCTGCCGAATCCTAATATTCTATGGAGGACAAAAAATGAAAAAGATCATTGCAATGCTTCTGGCGCTTGTCATGCTCCTGTCGCTGGCGGCGTGTGCCGGTACTGCGAAGACCGACACAGCGGCTCCTGCGGACGACACCAGCAAGACCGACACGACCGACACCGCCGCCGAACCGGCTGACACCACCGAGCCCGCCGACACGACCGCTGAACCCGTTGTCACGGAAGAGCCCACCGCTGCCACCAAGGCTGACGGCTCTGCCTATAAGGTCGCCATGATCTGCGACTCCAGCATCAACGACGGCGGCTGGGGCGCGGCCTGCTACAACGCCATGATCGCCGCGGCCGAAAAGATGGGCTGGGAGACCGAGGTCACCGACTCCATCTCGCAGGACGCCTACTATGATTCCATCGTCGCCTACTGCACCCTCGGCTACGACATGATCTACGCCCCCGGCAACCAGTACACCGACGCCGTCCTGCAGGCGGCTGAGGAATATCCCGACGTGGCCTTCGCCCTGCTGAACGGTGCGGAAGATACCCCCGACAAGGCCGTCAACGGCAACGTCTCCTCCCTGCTCCCGAACGCGCAGCAGATCGGCTGGATCGCGGGCGCCCTCGCCGGCCTCATGACCGAGAGCGGCAAGCTCGGCTTCATCGGCGGCATGGAGCTCGACACCACCAAGGGCAAGATCGCGGGCTTTGAAGAGGCGGCCAAGTACGTCGCCGAGCAGGAAGGCAAGACCGTCGAGCTGCTCAACGTCCCCTATGCCAACTCCTTCTCCGACGCCCCGAAGGGCAAGGAATTTGCCACTGAGCTGATCGCCCAGGGCGCTGACGTCTTCTTCGGCGACGCTTCCGCCGTCGACTCCGGCGCGCGCGAGGCCATCGACGCGGCCAACGCCGCCGCGGGCGAAGTCAAGATCTACGACATCGGCCAGCCTGCCGACATCCTCGGCCAGAACGAGTGCATCATCTGCTCTCAGGTCACCGACAACTCCGCCATGATCGTCGCCTCCATGCAGGCTGTCATCGACGGCACCTTCGGCGGCGCGACGCTCTACGGCACGCTGCAGAACAACACCCTCTCCGCCGGCGCGCTGAGCGATCTTGTTCCCGCCGACGTGCAGGAGAAGTACCTCGCCTACATCGACCAGATGATCGCGGGCACGTTTATGCAGTAATCTCTTGCGGAGCGCCCAAAGCGCCCGGCGGACCCTGTGTCCGCCGGGCGCTTTCCCGTTTTCGGGCATTCTCGCCGGGAAATGCGGCTGCCGACCGGGGAAAACTGTCGATTTCTCCGGTTGACTCTTTTCCGATGCGTGTTATAATGTGGACTGTCTGAAACAATATAAAATTGTAGCGCCAAGGTGTCCGCCGCAAGGCGGGTGAAAAGGGAATCCGGTGCGAATCCGGAGCGATGCAGTCACTGTGTACGGGAGCGGACCTGCAAAGGAAGCGCCGGACCGGCCAGATGGCCGGTGTGTGCGTCCTTACCACTGGGAAACCGGGAAGGGCAGAGCCGCGAAGAACGAAGTCAGGAGACCTGCCTTGGCGTGGAATCTCAGATCCGCTGTCCACGGGTCGGCCTTCCTGCAAGTTTGTATGGTCTTCCGCTTTGGAAGACGACATTCGATACGGCTAGGGAGAACGGCTGCGCCAGCGCAGCCGTTTTTATATTTTTCAGAACATTTTAGAAAAGAGGTAGACCTCACATGAAAAAGACCCTCGCGCTTGTGCTCGCAGCCGTGATGCTGCTGAGCCTCCTCTCCGCCTGCAAGAGCAGCGCGGACGAGACCCCCACCGTAGACCCCGCAGAAACCGAACAGACCACTACCCCCGAAGAGACCACGCCCGCCGAGGAGCAGACCCCGGAAGAGCCGCAGCCCTCTCAGGAAGAGCTGGATCAGGCAGCCGCCGACAATGTCGCCGCCCTGATCGACGCGATCTATGTCCAGTCCCGCACCGATGAGACCGACGCCCAGTGCGAAGCGGCCAAGGCCGCCTGGGACGCCCTGACCGATGCGCAGAAGGAGCTCGTCGAAGGCGACGAGGCCAGCCCCGATTACTTCGGCCTCGATACCGGCGACGCTTCGCTTGACGATGCGCGCAATCAGGATGAGATCGGCGAGAACGAGCTGCTCGTTGTCTCCTTCGGCACGTCCTACAATGACAGCCGTGTTGCCGACATCAAGGGCATCGAAGACGCCCTGCAGGCCGCGTATCCCGACTGGTCCGTCCGCCGCGCCTTCACCGCGCAGATCATCATCAACCACGTCCAGGCCCGTGACGGCGAGAAGATCGACAACATGACCCAGGCGCTCGACCGTGCAGTTGCCAATGGCGTCAAGAACCTCGTTGTCCAGCCGACACACCTGATGCATGGCGCAGAGTATGACGAGATGTGCGAAGCCATCGAGCAGTATAAGGACAAGTTTGAATCCGTCTCCATTGCCGAGCCGCTGCTTGGCGAAGTCGGCTCCGACGCTACCGTCATCAATGCCGACAAGGAAGCTGTTGCCAAGGCCATCACCGCTGCGGCCGTTGCCGATGCGGGCTTTGAGAGCCTCGACGCCGCGAAGGACGCGGGCACCGCGTTCGTGTTCATGGGTCACGGCACCGCACACGTTGCCAAGGTGACGTACAGCCAGATGCAGACCCAGATGCAGAACCTCGGCTATGAGAACGTCTTTATCGGCACCGTCGAGGGCGAGCCGGAAGAGACCGCCTGCGAGGCTGTCATCGAGGCCGTCAAGGCTGCGGGCTATACCAATGTCGTGCTGCGCCCGCTGATGGTCGTCGCCGGCGACCACGCCAACAACGATATGGCCGGTTCC